>JAABUM010002283.1_pt1 | contig 26065 bp, 48 predicted proteins | sample 5559161 | NCBI WGS metagenome assembly JAABUM01 (sample SAMN10711868, study PRJNA513369) | rock metagenome | isolation source: Antarctica rocks | place: Antarctica: Victoria Land, Siegfried Peak nord
GTGAGCAGTGATTTTCCTTCACCTTGTCCAACTGGATGGATCAAGCAGCAAAGATTGGAAGATGTGCCTGACAATGTCTGCCCTCGATCGAGGGACAAGGGCATCGTGTTACAGATTTGCAACTGGCCAACTGCAAAGAGCGGCAAGACGCGGCATCACTTAGCCAGGCGGCTGCTCAAATGCCCGCCCCAAAACAGTGCTCGCTCGACAACGAATAGATATCAACGAGCTGACAATAGCGGTTCTTGATCTGCTCTCAAGGGTATAGAATGCCCGGTCGGCACATGTCTGGAACGCACGTGAACAGGGCAAGCTGCAATCTGCGACGTGTGCCCGCAGCTTGACGGTGCCCACTGCCGCCCCCAGCCCCGCTGAGGACGATGGCAGGCCACACCAGAGAAGGCGGACGTGCTCGGCGCTCATGTCCACCACGGCTGCAGCGCAAGACAGAACAGTCAGAAAGATGTTTTGCACATGCAAGTCAGTTTGGCCAGCCCCCAGGGAGTGGTGGCAGCAGCGGGAGCGTGATGTGAAACTCATTCCCCCTCTGTAGTGCAGCGGCCTCTCCCCATGCGCGAGGGATTTCTGTCGTGTGAAGAGGTATTGCTGTTGTGTGAGCAAATTGGAATGCCCCTCGAGTTTTGCCGAAAGCCTGCGACAAGAAGTTTCTCACGTTGTCGCCGGTGCGGAAGTCGGTCTCCGTCCAGGTCTTAAAGGAGACGAGGTCGTCGTCGATGCTGACGTGCGCGAGCGCCAGCGACTGCGGCAGGCGTATTGCAAGACAGGTCAGGTCATGCCATCTAAACGTGCGACAAAGTGCAATACCCAGGTCACCAAGGAAAAGTGAGTTTTCGCATTCTGGGATCTGCCTGGCACAGGACCGTGCTTGGTTGTCCAAGCATCATGTGCAGCACGTAGCAGGCAGCATCCAGCCATTGCCAACAGCGCCTGTGATAAGAGAAGCGCACCAGCGGGGCGGGGCCGCGCACGACCTTGCCCTGTGCGTTGTACTGCGAGCCGTGGCACGGGCACGCAAACTTGTTGAGGTTCTGCACAGGCAGCACATTGACGATGTTAGCACGGACCAATCGAGGTTGTGTTTGCAAATAATGGAACAGCAGGTACGGCAGCATGAGGTTGAAGGTAACACGCGTCAGGTTCATGCAATATTACAAGACCACAGCATGCTAGAGCAGGGAGCTCACGTCGTTCCACGGCACGACACATCCCAGGTGCGTGCACACGGCGTTGAGACCATAGTTCTCGATCTCGCCCTGGTCCGTGACGATCAAATACGTAGCGTCCGACTGCGCATTTGCAGGCGGACTTGTCAGCGGGCATGTTCAGACCTGATGTGCTGGTGCGAGGCGCGCTGGCAACAGTACTTCGCATCTGTAGTGGTGGAGATCAGTGTGGATAGGTGAAGCAACGTGATCGATGGGACAACCCTTCATGCAGTGAGCCCAGCCATGCGAGGCGCATGGCATGACAAGGGCATACATGTTTGTCGAACCCCACCTTCAGACCCTGTGTGAGCGACCGGTCGCCCTTCTTGTGGCTGGACAGCCACTCCGTCGCCTTGACGTCATTGCCCAGAGCGTCCTTGGCGATAACACCGCCAGAGCCAGTGCTCGGGCTGCGCAGAACGTATGGACATGCATCAGTGCATACGTGCAGGTCATTGTTGGGCGATATCCCGTGTGTTCAGACGACCGGCCAAGGCCTGTGCTGTTTCTGCCACTTCGCTGCTGCTCGACTTGGCAGAAGCACAGCGCTGATCCCCGCCCATCCCACAGTACCCCGCGTTGCTGGCGAGCAAGCCCCGGCAGCTGGACACTCAGTGCCCAAGTGCCATATAGTCCTCCCATAACACCAGTGGCGCCTGGTGCCATCCCATCAGCACGCACGCGGCTGTGCTGCCAACCACTTTCAGGGCATCTGCCAAACTTGAGTTCGGCCTCTTGTGGCTGCTCGAGCTGTTGGCCCCAAACACGTCACAAGGGGATCCTTAAGCAGTCCTGCGTGTGCCTGCACATGCAGCACGCCCAATGTCGCGGTGAGCTGGTCAGCTTGACTCACATGTTGGGCTTGAAGAAGTAGGCGAATGGCCCCAGCAGCGCCGTGCCTGGCAGGCCCAGACCGCCCACCAGCAGCCAGTTCATCGTCGTCCGCTTGTTGCGGTCCGGCACCATCTCGTTCAGTGCCGAGCCACCCGCGGAGGCCTGCGTGCGGATGGGTGCGCTGCGAGCTGCCGCTGGCTGCCGCGCGCGCAGGCTTCGGGTGGAGTATCCCAGCTTTGCCTGGCCCAGAGTCGACGTCATTGCTGCCATGGTGGTTGTCGGGCTGCGGTGCTGGAGGTGACGCAGGCAACAGCAGCAATCGCGATGTGTCCACGCAATTTGGCAGCGTTCGCGATAAAACTTCCTAGTATGATTAGATGTAATCACAATAGACGATATTAGATTGTTGTTTGTCATCATTATCCATCCCACGGTGTAACATCTATGCCTGTTGTAAACTACTGAGGTCTGTGTCTCCTAAGCCACGCATGCTACCTGCGCAACACTTGTCTTGCTTGCCACCGATACACTGCAAACACTGCCACAGCCGTTTCGAGCTGATAAATCCCTGTTTCACCCGCAGCTGTTGCGCCATCGACATTGGAACGCTCGGCGGCTTCGCGGGCGCGTGTGTACTCGTGAGGTGCAGTTGCGTTACCCAGCTTGGTGTCTCGAGCGGCTGGCACCATTTGCACAACAACCAGACGTTTGAGTATGCCATTTGGACACGCTGCATAGGCTATCTGTGAGCATCGATACGACGTCAGCAGCGTCCCATCTTGTGGGCTTACACACAATTTCGGAAAGTGCGTCGCGTGCTGCCTCCAGCCAGCCCGGCGAAGTATCTGCTACGACTGAAGCGACTGGACAGCTTGTAGCGCGCTGTCATAGAAGCTGCCTGCGGGCAGTGTATCGGGGTGTCTCCACTTCCAGCTGCCGAACCCCTGCACCTGACAACGGTGCACCCCTTCGCTACCGCAGCGCCTGACACGCAGCTCCTGAGCACCCGAAACGTCAGCATGCACAGCAGTCTACACAACAGCAGGAATTGTACGCCAGCCGGCTGCAGTAGGCGCCCAGCGCTTCCAGATAGCTTGCACGCGCGGCAGCCTCTTGGGCGGCATAGCCGCTGCGGCAGCAGCAGCAGCGCTCCAGTACGGTGCAGGTAATGCTTCGATCTGGTGTGCAAAAAGCTTCTGGTCGTTGTCGTTGTCTGCATACATGATGCATGTCTACCCCGCCGTGAACCTGCATGACATGCTCGCCCGTGTTCCTGCTCACACTCTGACTACCGTCTGATCTCATATACTCCCTTGCGTTGCTCAACAGGCAGCAGGAGCAGCCGGCGCGTCAGCTTGACAGCCTACGCAGCGGCAGCGGGCGCAGGGATGAGCGCTGGCAGCTCGCGGCCAGCGCCGCGAGCCTCCAAAGCCCAGCCGCACCGCTACGCACGCAGCCAGCCAAGCCAGTGAGACATGATCGCCATTCCTTCCTGTGTGGACTGCTTGAGACGCAGCCGAGCTGATGATCACACTGTGCGTGCCTAATTTCTGCACTGCAGTCTGTGCATCTGTGCATGCACAGACTGCGGGGCGGAGTTTGATCATTTTTTTCTGTGCGCAACGTTGGCATCGCCGTCGCGCCAGCATGCACGATCGCGTGATCGTGTGGCGTCATCCATCAGATGATCACTCTTTCAGTTCAATGCTGTTACTTGCCCATCGTAAGGTGGACGAGAAGGTGGGGTCCCTGCTGTTGGACCGCAGCAGATCAATTGCATGTTCTCTTGCATGCACAGGTGGACGAGAAGGTGGGCGTGCTGCTGCTGAACTTGGGCGGGCCGGAGACGCTGGACGACGTGCAGCCATTTCTGTACAACCTGTTTGCGGACCCTGACATCATCCGCTTGCCGGGTCCCGCCCGCTTCCTGCAGCCCCTCGTTGCCCAGGTAGGCTGCTTCCCCTCTGCAAAGCCTTTCAAGAAAAAAAACCATTCTGAAGCCTCCCTGAAGCCTCCATTGACTGCTTGGTGCGGATGAGCACTGCCCTGCGCTCTTCGTGTAAAAACAGGGCTGCTGCACACCCAGCTTGCTGCGTGCCAGGGGCCGCCGCATCTACAGCACGTGCTTCAGAGCACGTGGTCTCCAGGGCTTCCAAGAGCTCCCGAGGCCAGATTCCACGCCCGGCGAGCGTCAAAGAGCAGCGAGGGCTACTGCGCCGTCGGTGGCAGCTCGCCGCTGCATGTTTCTGTCGTTCCTGACATTCTCTTCGCGCCTGCGTCAGGTCATCTCTTCGCTGCGGGCGCCGAAGAGCAGCGAGGGCTACCGCGCCATCGGCGGCGGCTCGCCGCTGCGGCGCATCACCCTGGAGCAGGCGGACGCGCTGTCGGAGGCGCTCGCAGTGCGCGGCCAGCCCGCCAGCGTGTACGTAGCGATGCGCTACTGGAAGCCCTTCACCGAAGACGCTGTTGCACAGGTGCGCGACTGTGAAGTCACCATGAAAGTCATGTGGAGATGGTGCGCGGCCAGCCCGCGAGCGTTAATGTGGCGACGCGCTGCTGGACGCAATGTTCTGCCGAGAGGGTGCTGTTGCACAGGTGTTCTTCTACAAGTGTGAAGCCTGCCACACTACTGACGACGTACTCCGTGCTGACCAAACATCCCATTCCTCCCCTTACAGCTGATGTGGATGGCACCGGGCGGCTGGTGGTGCTGTCGCTGCACCCATGTCTCATTCCTGCCAGCTGTGCTGCCTACTGACTAGATGTTCTGTCCTCCCCTGCAGCTCAAGGCGGACGGCATCGGGCGGCTAGTGGTGCTGCCGCTGTACCCGCAGTTCAGCATCAGCACCAGCGGCAGCAGCCTGCGGCTGCTGGAGGCGCTGTTCAAGGCGGACCCGCAGCTGTCCGCGATGCCGCACACCGTCATCCCCTCCTGGTACCAGCGTCGCGGCTACATCACTGCCATGGCCGACCTCATCCAGGTGCGGTGTCGAACTATGTGTCATCAATAAACACTGGGTAGTATAACGAGTATGTTGCACCCCGCCATCCCCTACGTTGTACCAGCGCCGCGGCCACATCACCGCCCTGGCCGATGTCATCCAGGTGCGGTGCCGACCAACATGTAAACGATCAACAGCTGGTGGGTAGTCTGAAAATTATGTGGCACACCGTCATTCCCTCCTGGTACCAGCGCTGCAGCTGCTTCATCTCCATGGCCGACCTCATCCAGGTGCAGCAGGAAGCTCTTGGGCTGGCACATCGCCGCTGGCGGGCTAAGATTGTGGCGGTGTTGCATTTACATCCATGAGATCCACAACCGGCTGATGTCAACCTACTCGTGTCATCTGCTCCACAAGTCGATGCTTGCACCTGCTGCAGGCGGAACTGGGCAAATTTGCTGACGGGCCGGCGACGCCGGAGATCTTTTTCTCAGCGCACGGCGTGCCAAAGTCCTATGTGGAGGAGGCTGGCGACCCCTACAAGGTAGCCCTCTTCACCCCAGAGCCCCATCAAACCTTGTGCGAGCTTCTTCGCGGCCGCCAGTGGGCCGAACCAGCAACATATGACCTGGGAGAAATCGCTTTCAACAAACCTGATCCATCGTCCCTTTCTGATCCAGTCCTCCTCCACTATGCTGTCAACCTGCAACCGTACACCTCATTTCGGTGGCGCAGGAGGAGATGGAGGAGTGCGTGGCGGCAATCCTGGCGGAGCTGCGGGCGCGCGGCGTGCAGAACAGCTGGACGCTGGCGTACCAGAGCCGCGTCGGCCCCGTTGAGTGGCTCAAGCCCTACACCGACGAGTCCATTCGGTGCGGAAGCCGCCCCCCATTGCGTGCCGCTCACACAACCACATGCAGGCCCCCTGTGCTGCGGCCCCTGCCCTGCTTCTTGCGATGCCTGGGCGTCGTGCCATGGGCTCCGCAACGATGATAAGGCGCCATCACGCGAGCTTCATAGTCTTGCCTCATTGGCTCGATCCATGAGGTTGCCCCTCTGAATCTGACGCTGCGCCTGCAGCTATGCTTCCATCCCAAGCACCCCTTTTTTGCTTCGGCACTCCCTGATGCGCGCCGCGCAAGTTACGGATGCCGGCCTCCTCCGAGCTGCTCCCACATGATCCCCTGCAGCCCCAGCAGACCTGCCCACGATTCAATGTCTGACCTCCCCCTCCCTCGCCACCGCAGGCAGCTGGGTCCGCAGGGCTGCCACCGCTAAAAAACTTCCAAACAGTGCGCGGGCCCCAATCAGCTCAAACTCTCACCCTATAAACCCGTCATGTACCGCAGGCAGCTGGGCGCGCAGGGCTGCCGCTCCATGCTGGCTGTGCCCGTTTCCTTCGTCTCGGAGCACATAGAGACGCTCGAGGAGATGGACATGGAGTACCGGGAGCTGGCGGAGGCGTCGGGCATTAAAAACTGGCGCCGCGTGCCCGCGCTCAACACCAACGCCACCTTCATCGGCGACCTGGCCGACGCGGTGCTGCAGGCGCTGCCTTTTGCCGGCAGCATGGCAGGCTCCAACCCCGGCGACTCGCTGGTGCCGCTAGGTGCGGGAAACGACTTCATGTCTCCTCTCGTAATAGGAGACGGTGTGTGGTGTGGCGGGACGCGGTGCTGCAGGCGCTGCTGCCCCTTCATGGGCGGTATGGCGGGCTCCATTCTTGACGCCTGGCTGGTGCATCTGCTGGAAGTACCACCCCGTGCAAACCTTCGCAAGAAGTTTAGCCGTCTTGTGGCGGTCGTAATACTCCAGGCGCTGCCTCTTTCGGGCAGCGTGGCAAGCCTCGACCCCGGCGACTCCGTGGTTCTGCTAGGTGGGGGTCTTTTATTGCTCGTCGGAACACCTGCACATGTCAGTGGATGCAGCACTCCAGGCGCTGCCTGCTGCCGGCACCACAGTGGGCTTGACGCCAGGCTTGGCGGCTGAGCTCAAGGGTTTTGCGCCCTCTCAATGCTGCCTCTTGAGTTTGCGGCGGCAGGACTCCTGGCTGTGCCAAATGCAATCTTCCAACAGGAGGAGACGTGGGATGCCGAATCGACAGGCGAGCCATGCCGAATCTCACAGATGATTTCATGCCACCGCAGGCAACGCGGAGGCGCTGCTGGGGACGTACGACTGGGAGCGGTGGGCTGCCGCTGCCCATGGCGCAGTGACAATCTCGTTAAATATTTAAGATACGTAAACATTCGCGAATTCCAATACGTATTTTCTTCATGTGCAGGCGACGTGGAGGCGCTGCTGGGGACGTACGACCGAGAGCGGCGGGTGCTGCCGATGCCTATGGCGCAGTGGTCCTGGGGCTGGACTCAGTCCGCCGAAACCTGGAACGGCCGCATTGCGATGCTCGCCATCGTGGTGGTCCTCCTGCTCGAGGTCATCACCGGCCAGGGCGTGCTGTCAGGGCGCCTGGAGTGAACTAACGGCGGGCCGGAGTGGGCATCATTGCTTGATTGGCGGCGACAGCAGGGGCGATGGTCAGCTGCAGCATTGGAGTACAGCGGGGGTTCTTGGGGCTAACTTCCAGGCAGTCCAAAGCGAGACAGCGTGCGATGCTGGGATTCGGCTGGCGTGCGTGTGCAGGGGTATGTAGCCTCGGCATCCAGCGTGTGACCATTGAGCCCGGCAGGCGAGCAGCGTCGGCGTGTCGGGCCCTGGAAGCTGAATCGAGAGAGCCCTCAATGCAGTTCTAGGCTGGTGACTCCTCAGCCAGGCACTATTCTCCTCAGCTTTTATGCGGCAGGCGGCCTAGCCTAGCTTAATGCGTTGCGCATCGAGAGCTGAAAGCGTTGATCTGGGTAGGAGGGATGCTGCGGCGCGGCTTTAACAGACCGAATGTGTTTGGGTCTTGGGATTGTTTTGCTGTGCAGCAACTGCGGTTGCTGTAGCAGTTGCAGTGTGAATGTAGAAATGTGGAGGTGTGAACACGTCGCTACACCCAAAAATTTTATCGATGTTTTTATGGCTCTTCTTGGCCATCACAACTCCCTTGTCGGCCAGAGCGAACAAGATCGAAAAGAAAACATCGCTATTCCTCTGCTGAAACATGGATCACCACACACTTTACAGTTCACAATAAGCGTTGCCATTGCTCCACACGCATGTGTCAGGCTGCTGAGTCGCTCATATGACACCAATGTAGCACATACCTAGCACCATTGCGGCGCTTCGCCTCGTCATTAATGAACGACGTTGTGCTCCGCAACGAAGGCACGACTGACCGATGACATCAGACGGATATTTTGACAGAACGGCCCTTGCTTTTGGTCAGATGCTTCTTGTCGAAGGCAGTATGTGGCAACAACTGTACGCCTGCCGAAGTACAGCTCAGATGAGCGCAGTTTATCATGACGGACGACCCGTGAGCCCAATGAGGGCGGCGCACTATAGCCCATGGCCCTCTCTAGTTACCTCTCCTCGCACCTTGGCGGCCGACGTTGCCACACATGAAAACTTCACCACCCAGAGAGCTATGCTGACGTCTGGTCGTCAGCAGAGAAATTGCTGTCCATGGACATCACCGCATGTTTGCGGTCGGGCGTGAGTGCCATCTGCTTGAATTAAGAGCTGAAAGCCCTCTCCAATTGTCCCTGCGGCATTCAGGCGCAGTCTGCTCAGTTGTCATTCGAGAGCAATGTGCGACGTCACGTGTGGGCAACTGCCGCACAGCCACCGCCATGACCTAGGTGATATGCGCAGCGCATGAGGATCTGAGAAAGATTCACATCAGCGTGAATACAATGACGCGTATCAGACTGATTCACGTTGCTGCTTACAGCAATGCCACACACAGTGGCTGGAGCCCGACATGATCTGCGGCATCAACGGCACATGAAAGACAAAGCAGTGGCCTGCCAACGCTCGGGGTTGGTTGCAAGCGCCGCCTGAGCTCGAAGCTGGTGCACAACGTCGCATCTTAAAGCACTACACCGCGAGGATGCACACCACATGCCGACCTGGTGCAGCTATCGAGCTCCAGTGAAAGTTGGACGCCGCGCGTGATGCTAGCAATCGACGATGTCGGCATGCAATGTCTCCGACGCATATGTATTGTCACATCGCCGCGTGACATTGTAGCGTGTGCAATATCGCCCTGCTGCAATGCTGTCGACGCCGTAGTGCGTATGGAAGCAGCGCCCGCCAGCAACAGTCCTAACATCGCAGCAGCGAGGAGATGCAGCATTGCAAGCATCTCGTAAGATCACCAATCGCTGAACGTAACGAGTCGATCGAACGCACCAGTCGACCGGGGGCACGCAGGGATGAGCTGCTGGCGGGATTGTGCAAGCAAGGCCGGTAGCCTGCGCAGGCTACCGGCCGCATGCGGGGTCTGCTTTGGATCCAAAGCAGAGACGCGCCAGGAGTGCGGATTTGTCTTTTACCCAGGAAGCTGCGCGAAGTTTCGCATATGCCGCCCAGTTAAAATGCACCAGGTGATGACGCCAGCTGGGGGTGTTGCTGATGAGCAGTCACCAATGCCATGCGGGCGGATCGCGCCTCTGTTGCATGTTTTAGAGCATCTCTTGCATCTTTTCAGGCGCTGCAAAGCAGACGTCAGACGTGAGAAACTCTCCGCGCCAAAGCCGACGCAAGAGGATTTGCTGTCCATTCACCCAACGAATAAAGACCCAACGTGTGGTCCTGCAACTCGTCGCCCGAGGCGAGCCGGCAGAGATGTGACGGATGCGGCGCCGACTGTAGCACTACATCCTGTAGTGCACACGCTGTCAAGAGTTGTTCCCTCCTGCCCACAGAGCAGCCGGTCGTCGTGCCCGCAGGCTGCTTTGTGGCGCGTTTGCAACCGCCAACAGCCACCGCGCCGTCCAGAGCCTGGACTCCTTTGGGGCAACCGCCGCGCTGCGCCGGAGCGGGCTGAGCTGCCTACAGTATTTGGAGCACGACCAGCAGGCGCTGCAGCCGCTGACACTTCCCGAGGCGCCAGTGCAGGCGGTGCTCGGCGCGGCCCACAGCGGCAGGCGGCCGCTGACTGGCAGAGCGCCGCAATCCACGCCGCGCGCCGCCGCCAAGCTGCGACGAGGAGCGGCCAGCTGCCGCCAGCCGCCTGGTCGAAGCCAGGCCACCCGCCGCCAGCGTGTGAGTGCTCATCCCCTGGTCTGCCGCCGCCGCCGCCACTGGCGCCGCCAATCGCCACCCCCGGCCGCCCGGGCACCCAATAGGGTTTTGGCCACGGAGCGGGGGCGGCCTCACTCCTCGGCCAGGTCGTGTAGGCCGCCCTCGTTGGCGGTGGGGTTCTGTACCACGGCCGCCTCCCGCAGGTCGATACGCATCAGCTGCCCGCCGCCGGCAGCCGGCCGCTGCCCCGCCTGCTCCACGATGTCCTTCAGCTGCTGGTCCCGCTGCGCCTTGGCCGCCTGATGAAAGGACAGCAGAATGTTCACATTTCCGCTTTCAGGTGATTGCTTGTTCAGGCCCCACTGCTGACATGCGCTTGCCCGCCCTGTTTAATGACCTGACCTGTCCTTTAGCGGCTGGTCCCGATAAGCCTTCGCATGTGTTAGAGGTTGTCCAATCAGTATATGATCGGATGGGTGCTGATTCTTGCGAGATTCGGATGAACTTCCTTTGTGCTCCACAGGCGACAGGCGGCTGCCCTGTCTGCCCCACAACATACGCTTCATCTGCCGCCCCCTGCCGCCTTTGTCGCACACATTGACGCACACATTGGAGAATACTGCCAGACACAAGCCAGGGATGTGCCACGCTGATGAAGCAGCTGAAAATTTAGTCCTCAAGGTTTGGCTTCCACATTCTGTGACGGCAAAAACACACACGACTGCATGAGGCGTGCCGGAACTCGGACAATAAATGTGTCGGAGGTCGGAAATCCTTGTTTGAGTAAACGCACCACGCTGATAGAGCGGCTGGAGACGTAGTGCTCCACTTGCGCCTGGTCCTTCCGCAGTGCCTCCTCCGCCGACGCATACTCCCGCGGCAGACTCTGCCGGTACCTGTCAGGTCAGGGAACTTTATATTCATTTGACAATGTCTCTGTCGTGTCTCTTGGCCCCGTCAGCCCCAGCGACCCAGATTTGAAGGAGCGATGGCATGAGGTTGAGGAACAGCCTTGCCGCGCACTGCCCACTGTGCAGCATCTCTCGGCCCTGCTGTCCACACGCTGTGCGCGCACGCGACTTACGTTTGCATCAGGGACGAGAATGACAATGCGCTGGTCCCAAAACAACGAAGTGCAGCGCACCGTTTGCGTGCCTCGATCTCAGGGATGGTGATGCGCGTGTCGCACCAGAAGAAAGGCTAAGAGAGCTAAATGAGCTAAACGAAACATGTAGAGACGCACCATCTGTGGGCCTCGATTTCGGGAATGGTGATGCGATCCTCCTCCTTGGGCACCAGGATGCGATCCAGCAGGTCCTTCACCTCCGGACTCAGCTGCAGGACGGGAACACAAAGCCGCGTGATTGACACCCTAGCACGGGTGAACTCAGAGCACGTAATTGCGCAGAGCACGTAATTGCGCCCTTGTCTGGACCAGAATGTGGTGCCGCAGCACGGAAACCGTCCGTCGGTGATGCGATGGATAGATAGGGGGCCGCTGCACTGCACCTTGACGATATCCTTTCCTGATGTGCTACACCTCCAACCAGCAACGGCCTCCTGATGCTAAAAAGAAGCAAAGGAGGAGCCGGACGAGCACCTTGGTGATGACCATCTTGAGGTGGGGCACCTCGGACAGGCGGAGCCCAAAAAAATGGCAAAGACCAGGAAATACAAGACACACATGCGTTGTTCTGAAAGCGCGCCGCACCTTTGGTGACGGCCTCCGTGATGTGGGGCACCTCTGACCAGGAGCCTCTGCTGTGGCCTTTCTGCTAAAAAGGAGCGCAAAATGGGTGGAGGAGGGAACTGTGACAAGCCGTCGGCTGGGGCGCGCGAACCTTGGTGACGGCCTTCCTGATGTGGGGCACCTCTGACCAGGAGCCCTTGGTCTGCTGCGCCCACACCTCCGTGTGCGCCTCCTTGCAGTTGGGGTCCGGGTTCTCCGTGTGGTCGAAGGGGAAGGTGCCTGCGGGGGCGCGAAACTACTCGTTTCATGTCTGCGTTTTTCAGCCCTCTGTACAGTTGTGCCCAGTCCGGACGGAAAGCTTTCCCAGTTATGCTTTCATGTGCCAGCACGCGCCTTAGACTGACCCAGCCTCTCGTTCCACCGTATTCCGCAAAGCAACACACGAACTCACCCAGCAGCATGACGATGAGCAGCACGCCGGCGGCCCAGACGTCTACGGCGGTGCCCAGGTACCCCTGTCCATTGGCGTCCCCGTCCTGCAGCTGCTCCGGCGACATGTACACCGGCGTGCTGCAACACACACAGGGGAGAGGTTCAGCGCGCAGACACACAGCAAGCGTTGCCGTGCGAATTGTTCTTCAGCCTGCAGCTGCTCCGGCCGTGTGTGGCGTGCTGCGTTGCGGCAGGGGTTAGCTTGGAGATCACTCTGGCGCCCCTGCCCGCAGAAGAGCAAACAGATGAGGGTCTTCATCAGTCTCCATTGTTGAGGAGCGAACAATGCAGTCTCCACCAGTGTCCATGGTGGAACAGACGCACCCGATGTGGGTGAACATGTTGCGTTTGTTCTCCTCCCACTGCTTCGCGAAGCCGAAGTCGCACAGCTTCACGCGCCCCGGCTTCTTGCCGTCCAGCAGCGTGTTGTCCAGCTTCAGGTCCCTGAAAACACATGACAATGAGAGGTTTTCATGTGATTTTGAGTACCAGCTTGTCCTGGGCAGCTTCGTGCGCCCCGGCTTCTTGCCGTCCAGCAACGTGATGTCCAGCTTCAGTCCCTGCACATGCGGTAAGAGTTTGGTTGAACAGCACTTTTACATTCGCCGATGGTCGTCTGGGTGTTGTCAGATTGCTGCACAGCGTCTTGCCGTCCAGCTTCAGTCATTCAGCTCCGGTCCCTGCGGCACATCTGCATGTCAGCAGCTCACGACGATCAAGCCACTTCTAGACGCGTTTCATTTCCTGCCGTCCAGCAGCCTGCCCCGCTTTGAGGCGAGCGCCCTTTGCGCTTGGCGCTTGACACATGAAAGAGGCTTCACTGCTTGGCATTGCGCATTCCACAAGTCGCCACCCCATGCGTGCTGGCGGCATCAGTCCCGCATCTGAAACCAAGCTGCACCATCTGAAGGTCATTGAACCCTACCCACAGCAAAGCGGTCAACTCCCACATGCGCGCCGCGCGCGTGGACATAGGCCGCGGGGGTACCGAATTGCTGGCAGTTTTGAGGCTGGGCTGCGGATGGTAAGGCCCGGACGTGTGCGTCTCATTGTGCGCAAGGCAGGAGGCCACGGCCAGTGATGCAATGGATAGGGTAGTGTTGCACAAAGCACAGGTTTGAACTGAACCGCACCTGTGCGCGACATTGTGGGCGTGGCAGTAGGCCACGGCGGTGACGAATTGCCGGAAGTAGTAGCGCGCCTCATCCTCTGACAGGAACAGCCCCGTCTGCTGCGCGTGCTGCCATTTATCTGCCACGTACCCTGCACAGGCAGCCAACTTTCAGAATCGCGTCAACATAGACATGTTCCCTCTGTGCTTTGCGCTAGACATGCTGCATCGTTCGCGTCCTGGGTTGCCAAAGCAGAGCACAGCAAAGGCCGAAGCGACTTCATCATGGGTCCATGCAATCATCCTCCAGACTGCATTTCTAAACCCTGCAATCGCAGATCCTTACGCCCAACCTGCCCACACCACCCACCTGTGAGGCTGTTGCCCGCGGCATACTCCATGACCAAGCACAGGTGGTGGTCCGTCAGCACCACCTCCTTCGCCTCCACGATGTTGACGTGCCCCTCCCCCAGCTCCGCCTGGATCTGCGGCGCGCAACACACGATAGCAGGGGTTGGAACGGGCCGTCCTGTGAAAGCTGAGGCCTGCCTCACGGCGGTTGGCCTCGACGATGTTGCCGTGGCCCTCCCCCGCTCCGTCTGGATCTGCGGCGCATGACTCATGATAGCAGTGGTCGGAATGGGCCCAGTCTGAGAAAGCTGAGGCCTGCCTCACGCCGGGCCGCCTCGACGATGTTGACGTGGACCTCCCCCATCTCTGCCTGGATCTGCAGCGCTCACGACACACCGGAGTGGCGGCGGCTGGGACCCTGCTTGCGGATTGAAATCTGCAGCGCAGCTGCTGCGGCTGTGATGCGCATGCGCAAGGAGAGCCGCAGCCGGCATTGCAATAGCAGGCTGGGTGGTGTGCTCGCGAAGCAGCACCAAGACCGATCAATCTGGTTTATCACAGCCAGTCGAGACTGCAGGGCCGCCAGCTCGAGCCGTGCGCCATGCGGGACCCTTCAATAGCGCGGCATCAGCAGCACCACAGAGGCCGCCAACTTTGCCTATAGCCGTCCTAAGGCGCCGCAGCAGCGCCAGATCCCCCTCAACTGGTGCAGAGTCGAGCAGCAGTGCAAGACAGGTGGAAGAACCCTAGCGTGCAGACTCGCGCCTGTTGTGCAGCACTCCCGCGGGCTGGCATGCCGCCGAGGCCCCTAAGGCCGACTCTACACACATGTTGAGAGGCATGAAGCCGTGATCCGAGCTCCGCGGTCCTAATGCACGGTAGATCAGTTCTGGAAGGCCATCACACGAAACGAACAGATGGGCTACCTCCGCCCAGCCAGATGCCTTCATTCTCAGCTTCGCACGCAAAGAATGAGAGTGAAAGCTACCGGGCGGTCTGCACCTCATCGGCGCCTCAACCGGCGCTGTGACCAGTGCCGAACAACCGCGAACCGTAAACAGTTGTTTCTCCGAGCGCGCGTGCGCGCCTCCGCTGCCAGGGCACAGTGCCAGGCAGTAAAATGCTTCGAGCTCCGCTGCACCTGCCGCGTGCGCGACCTAACAAATCGTACAGGCTGAGTAAGAGTGCCAGGCTCACCGTGACTTCCCGGAGAATGTTGGGCATGATGACCTTCGGCAGCGGCCGCTTTATGAGCTTGATCGCCACCTCCTCGCCGCTCTGCAGGTCCTTGAACAGCCCGGTGTCGCCTGTGCCGCCCTTGCCCAGCTGCTGGATGTACTCGAAAGTTTTCGCGAGCATCGCGTCCGGCGCCGCGGGCTTGGGCTTCATGTGGCCCCCGGCATGGTGGTGCTTCGGCGCTGGCTTTGAGACGCTGCTGGAGGCGCCCCCGGGGGATGCCTCCTTGGAATTGAAGCAGCCCATCGACTAAACGCTGCCCAGCGCCTGGCTCCGGCCTGCACGCGCCCGGCCGATCACCTCGCGCGCGACGTATCCAGGACTGCGGTTTCTGCTGCTTGAAGCGAGGACGACTCGTGGAGCTGCAGCGCGGGTGCCGGTCTGTGCAAACGCATGAGCTCGTGAGTTGTCTTGCAAACCCTGCAACAGCACCTGTCTGCCCTGTCTGACAAGCATATCAACCATTTGTGCGTCTGCATTGCCGAGTCGCGTATGGCATTCACTGTGTGGCTGTCCACATCCCACCTTGGAGGGCCAACGATTCTGGCGGCTCCTTCTGCCGCTTGGTGTGTTGAAACCACACACAACATCCAACACCCTCGATGCTTGGCACCACCATGACAATTCAACAACTGCTCCGCGCAGAGACTGCACAGTGAGACTGCTTCGGTGAGAAGCATCAGGCACGATCCTCCCGGCAAGGCGCCCAGGTCGCCGCACGGCACCCAATATTGCGTCGCGGCACCTGCGGCAGCGCCTTCGCACATTGCGCAGGCTGTGCGGCCGCCGCTGGCGGCTGCTGCTCCTGCTCGGTGCCGCGTGCTGCTTGTCGCTGCTGGTGCCCGGCTGGACAGCGGCGCCGCTGTCTGCTGCCAGCGGCACGGACCGCGTTGACGGGGCACCGCTCGATGTCTTCGGTGAGGCGGATGTCGCAGTGGACAGAACTCAAGTTCGTGATGCAGTAGTCTAGCATTTTGTGCACGGCGTCACATCGGATCTCTGTTCGTGCATTCCTGCGCGTTGCCGTGCTTGAGAGGCAGCCTGCAGAGCCGGCAGGGCCGCATCACGCCTGCTCAGCCGCGAACACAGCAGCATCCTCAATCACAACCGCCCTCCGTGTCAGCCAGATTCCCGCTTTGCGCCCTGCAGGCGTGGCCGTCAAGCCCACATGCATCAACAGGGCGGCGATCACGGCGCTACGGCGGCACCTGCGGCCACGCAGCATACATGTTGTGACGGTGACGGCGCGGCAGTGTGCCGCCTTCGAGTCTTGGGCGCCGAACGTCTGCTGCCACCTGCAGGTGTGTTCGCCGTTCTTGGCTTCCTGTGTTGCAGCTGTTTGGCAGCTGCACCACACCATGTCTTTAATCCCCTCGCAGAGCAGCTGATTGCGCTGAGTCGCGCAATGCGGCGCATGAGCTGGCACGCGTGCTTCAGGGCCTCTGCATATTCACCTATGTTTGCAGAGTCCGGTGTTGTATTCATCATCCTCTAGCTGCACGGCTGCATGCAGGACGGCTTTCTGCCGAATGTCACCAAGGCGGCGGTGGCGGCGCAACTGGACGCGCTGCACAATGCCAACGGCGGCGGCCAGTTTCGCGGGCGTGACCTGTCTGGCTGGTACCTGCAGCAGGTAGGAGATGGCACAAGATGTGCAGTAGGACTGGCTGTCTGTGCACCGGCTGGCACCAGCATCGTATACACAATTTCTGTACCTGGTCAGACAACAGTTCCCACTGGAGGCCGCGCTGTTGATGAGACTGCCAGCGCTGCTGCGCGCCTGTGGCTGCTGCTGCCGAAAACGATCAACCCCGCCCTGCCGCTGCGCAGTTCCTGAAGCTGGGCGCAGCGGGCGCTCTGCCGGGGCTCTCGGAGCATTTTCTGATATGGGACCTGGACATGGTGCCGCTGCGCCCGCTGCGCCTGTTCTGGCCGCCGCCGCCGGGCGCCCCCGCTGGCGCCCCTGTGCAGGTTGGCACGGCGTGCAGAAACGTTCCTGTTCCTGTTGTCGGCCGCTAAAATTCTGCAGGCCAAACTGCAGGCCTGGTCCAGGACCACGTGTGCGGATGCGCCTGTGCTTGCAGGGCCGCAGCAAGCAGGCCGCTGCCAGTGCAATAACAGGCAACTCCTGACAGGATGCCCTCCAAATCAACACCTTGTGCAATCAGATCCGCTGGGTGCATCACGCTGCAGAACATCATCCGCAGTTGACAGTGTTGACACGACCTTGACAAGCGAACCCTGCTCTGTGTGCAGAATGTCGTCAACATCGGCGGGGCAAACGCTCAGAGCTACGCCGACACGTATAGCCGACTGTTCAGGCAGCCGCTGCTCGCGGCGCCAGATGGCTCGTCCTTCGTGACGCACTGGATGGTAGGTGGCACAATATGTGCGCCTCGCCACTACTCCCCCGTTGCGCTTGCATTATGCCACGCATGCATGCATGACGAGCAACACTCCTGTGGCTAGTGCCTCACATCATGCGCGACACAAGTCGCTTGCTCGCTCTGTTGCGGTGCATCTCTTGTCATTCCAGCCCTCCCGAGCGGCTGCACGAAATGGCCTGGATCGAGCTGTGACTCCTTGGCACCCACAGGTGGTGTACAAGCCATACATGGCGGCGTTCTTGGATGACATAGCCACTGCGCAGTCAGCGGCGCAGCTCGGAAATGGCGACCCGCGCGACGGTGGCGCCAGCCCGGCCTTGGGCGATGGCTCTGCGTCGGAAGTGGCCGGCAGCGCTGCGGGAGCGGTCGTGGCCGCGGCAGGAATGCCCCGGTGGGTGGAGGCCATTCTGGCGGCGCTGCCGGACGGCAAAGAGGACATCCAGCTGGGTAAGCAAGGGCGCATCCCCCTTTTGTCATGCTCTGCGCAAACGGCCTGACCCTCTGGTTTCCCTGCGCGCTGGCTCGACACTCCAGTATATCCACGGTTTCGCTGGAAAGAAAACTCTTGAGCCAGTGGAGGGTCGTTGCGGCACTGCTTGCCCGTCAGCAATGTCGCATGAGCTGTGCACTCATGCGTTTCGTGATGTCCTTCGTGATGTCTGCGTAGAGTCGGAAGGCCCACGCTTCGTGAATATGAATACGCTCTGTTGCCACGCAGGGTTCTCGGAATATGCCAGCTACGTCAGCTGGGCGCGGTACCGGCACCCCGGCAGCCAGCGCCTCGCAGCAAAGCGCACCTGGCTGCGTTACGGGGTGGGCGGCGGCGGCGCCATCCGCCTGCTGCGCCACGCCTCCCGTGACGGAGTGTGCTGTCCGACCGTCGCGTCGATCGCGGCCGCCCGCCTGCTGGGCTACACGTGTGCCTCTCGCCGATTTGGGTTTGCCGCATTGGGGTTGGGGCCTTTCCCAGGAGTCTTTTCGTAGGCTTTTTCGTAAGCAGAGCTGATGACTCGTTGGACATGTGTGCAGGTACACAGGCTACGATGTGGGCCATGTGCTCGAGTGCCGCTACGCGGACGCCGCCCACAGCGAGGCGTATGGCGTGCCAATATGATGTGAGGATGCGTCCTGGAGGAAGCTCGGGCGAAGAGGTGATGGAGAGGTGGATGCTCAGACAGCGGGTTAGATCCATGACAAGGGGCGCTGGCGGCACACGCTTCTGGCCGCGGAATGGTACCGCTGCCGAGCCATGTGGAGTGCGCCGACGTTCAGCTTCTGATATGATGTGATGTTGCCATTCTCGACGATGTTTGACGAGGCGCCTGTTGGATGGGCACTCTATTCAAGCTGGTGCTTTCCAAGGCAGGCGCAGTCAGGGGCACTCATTAGGCACCCGCTGGTACTGCTGCTGTGCGGCAGCGCCATCCACTGCAACAGCCTGCATCATAAATCGCCTGACGTCCTGTGGCATCCATACCCATCGAATGTCTGGATTGGTCGCCTTGTCAACGAGTAGCGGGAGCTCAGATCAATATTTCGACATGAGCAGACGTTTTTATTTTATGCTTGGCACGAAGCCATTTCGAATGCTTGCCCATGGCTGCATCATAAAGATTACAGGCGTGCTGACGATCGACGTCAGCAATTGTCGCGCGGCACAGCGTGTCGCACAGTTTGCAGTGTGTCGAGTGTCGGTGTTCAGGGGCGCCTCGGCGACCTTCCTGAAACGATGGCCGCCGACATAGGTCCCTAATCACGGCTTGCACCTTTCGGCTGCAACGCCAGCCGACTGGCGTGCATAACCAATGTGCGCTAGGTTTCAATGGCTGATCAGCAGTCTGACAGGGTCAGGCAACGTGATGCAAGGGGGCGGCATGCAAGCCACACCCGAAGGATTGAACGTCCGATTCTTATCGACAAACTCCGGCGCGAGGGCGATCCTGTTGCACGTGAACTCCTGCGCCGGCGGGCGCTGCGCATGGAGCTCGCCGAACGCGGCTGGCGTGTTGACGCGGCTGGCTAAGGAGCGGCCCAGCTGCGGCGCGATCAGCACGCCGCCCAGGAGTAGCAGCGCCGCTATGATAGCCACCGAGCGGCGGTGGTCTGTCGCCATCAGCAGGGCATCCCTCCGTGTTGACATGCAGCATGCCTCAGCGCACGCGAAGGTCAGCAAACAGTCGCCCTGCACGGAAGGACAGCATCCAAGGGCTTGGCTCAGTAATGAAGCCAGCCGGGCTGGCCAGCTGCTACGGCCGCTGTGCAGCTGCGCCACCCAGGTTGCAACAGCTGCATGCCAGGCGCAACCGAGTGCATAGCAGCTTGGTACGACTTCAATGCGTGCGCAGGCTGCGTGATGAGTATGCAGAAGGAATGCACCTGCCCTTGCAGATCAAAGGGATGCAATGCAACACAAGTCCTGCAGTACGTCCTCGTCACCTCCGAAACATGTTGTGAGGCGCACGAGTGTAGGTCGCTGAGGTGACCAGGCTGCGTCAGTTGTGCGACAAAGCCAGGAGCAGGATCTCATGCCCGCCGGAATGTCAGACAGGAACAGCAGCGTCCCTCAAGACGGCTGAGGTGGCGTCGTCCCGGCCAATGACGGCCCCCAAGCCGAAATTCGCTGCCATAGCTCCGCCCGTCTGCCATAGCTCCGCCTGTCTGCTTCCTTCCAGCCCCTGCAGCCCCATTGCGCATACGTCTTGCATCGCCTGCAACAGCCGTGCACGCACTGTACCCTTCTAAGGATTCCACGCGCGCCCGCAGGCGTTTTTGACCCGGAACGCGGCTGGATCGTGGTCCTTCGGCATGAGGAGGGCCAGTTTGCGCCGACATTCCCGCTGACGATGCGCATGGGCAGGGACCCCAATGCCCTGAACCTGACGCTGGCGGCGGAAACACAATCTCTACTGGCCATGGACGACGCGACGCTCGGGCCGGCCGCCGCCAAGGCGCGTGGCAATCACCCGTGGGTCAAGTCAGAGGACCTCAGGTGAGGTTGCTTTGTGGACGTGGCATCCCATGGTGCTGCAGGCGCAAGGGCAGCTGGGTCGGGGTAGCTGTGGAAAGACAGCCAACAGCGCACGGCGGCGGCCGCCCGTGGTCGAACGACAGCGCCTGACTGCTGGCGGTGGATGACTGTGCCGCAGCTCCTGCGCAGATCTGTGGCACGAGAATCGGCATCTTGGACGCAAGCGTGCTGGAACCTCATCAATACTGCTGAAATAAGCTGTTCCTGTGGACACGGTGTACACGGTGAGCGACTGGCGCAAGGAAAAAGAGTCAATTCTCCAGGCCCTCATAATTCTCATGTGCGCACCAAATCAGGCCATTCATGTGGAAGGACAAGGTGTACGCGTCGCACTCCATGTGGGTGGGCGACTGGCACAAGGGCGACGCCATCTGGCAGTGCATCTCGTCGCTGGATGTGGAAACACAGCTCATGACCGCGGAGTTCTGCTTCGACAAGATGCCCATCTACAACGGCAACATGCGGTGCGATGTTAAACCCTAAAGCACATGCGCAGCTCATGACGGCGGAGTTCCGCTCTGACAAAATGCCGATGCCGATCCACGCCGGCAACATGCGGTGCGGCAACTGATATCTGACACAGAGTTCTATCGGCCAAAAAGAAGATGCCCGTCTACGACGGCAACATGCTGTGCGGCGCCAAAGCCTAAAGCCCTGAAACATCTGGCAGGGTGTCTCGTTGAGTGGCGGCTCATGACGGCGCAGCACTGCTTTGAGAAGATGTCACTCCACGATGGCAACAAATGGTGCGGCGCGCGCCTGCTGCACGCTCAACTCACGGAGGGCTTTCCAGGCCACTTTCGCAGGGCTGTGTGTTGAGCAATCAGACACACTCTCGCTGCAGAGATGGCATCCACCCGACTCGGTGCTGGACCCCTTGCTGTCTTTGCATGTGTTGCTGCATGGCTGGCTGCAAGTCTGTCTGGCAGCAGAAGACCCGAGCGCAAGGGAGACACATGCACAGGCGAAAGGTATGCGCAGACGCGCACACGCAGGGAGAAGTGCTGGGGGACGGTGGACGTTAATGGAACACTACTCGTCCTGCACACGGTGCACTCGCTGGCGCTGTTTCTCCCACCATCTTCACAACTTTCAGCCCTCAAGGCATCTCGTTCATGCACAACCGCAGGGAGACGAGCTGGGCGGTGGCGGAAGTCAGCGGCACGCTGCTCATCCTGCACCAGCTCCTGCACCAGCCGGCGATGTGCCTCGCGCCTTCTTCGCATGTTTTGACGTTTGCACGTCGCCGTTTCTTACGCCCGCAGAGAGAAGAACTGGGCGATGGCGGGCGGATGTGAACGGCGCGCTGCTCATCCTGCACTCGCTGGCGCCCTGCGTCACGTTCCTGCGCTTTGAGCCGTCTGCCAGAAAGGGCCTCGCGATCCACTCCATGACGTGCTACCACTCGGAGGTGCGGGAGCAACAAGGTTGTTAGACAACAGACACATTGGTCCATGTTCCCTGCCGTGCTGCAAGCCACGACGGGGCTTGAGCAGGACAGCGCTGATTAAGTGGCATTCGAGTGTGGTGGATGTTATCATCACCCCTTGTTCACGTCTCTTAGGGTTTCTTCCTTCCTCTGGTGTGCCCCCACTTGAGTCATCTGGTGTGCTGGTGTCCCGATTTTCAGGTACAGGCCATTGAGACGCTGACGGGCGCGGTGCTCGACGATGAGCTCCACATCAGTGGCCACTTTGTCAGGCACGAAACTCTGACTTTCGAGGTTATAAACCACACACCGCTTTCCCTGTAACAGTAATTAAGGCGTAAAGGAGGCCTGCCTTCGTGCCGAACTGACCTGGCAGCAGACCATCTGCTGCATCGCTGCCTAGACGAAAGACCTGTGACCAGTCATCAACCTGATAAGTAGAACCTTTGATTGACATTACCACCTACTTTTCGTCAGGTTCCCGCGATCACTGGCGCTGGCTGACGCGCAATGGCGGGGCCTCGGCAACGACACCGTGCCAGAGGCGGAATACTTCGTGATGGCGCACCGCCGCAACCGCGACAAGGTCTACTCGCACTGGTGCGATGTTGTCAGCTCCCCATGTGGAGTGGCATCTCTGCAGCCTGTAGGGACAGCAGTGCCTGGCACTTCTTGGCGCTCCGCCGCAGATGCGTCTGCTCTTACTGTTACGCTTGGGGTCCTGCTACGCGTATTGACTGTATTGTTGCTGCGCTGTGCACACAGGGGCTTTAGGATCAGCGCCGCGACGCTGCAGCTGACGCACATCAGCAAGGGGCCGGCGGCGTCCGCCTACCAGCTGCGCGATACATCCATCCTGACCGTGTTTTCGCACCACTTCGTCCACCGCGACGGCCATGCTTCTTTGTTGACCTTCTTTGGGGCCGGTGACGCTACAAGCTGCTGGTCGGAGGTCGACATTTCGTCCGTCGCCTGGCACCCGGTGGTGCCTGGCCGGGTGATCGATTTTTCAAACCGAGACAACCACAAGTATGAGTTGTAGGAAACGAGGTGCAGTTAAGGACCCACTCGGGCAGGTGTTGACCTAATTTATTCTACAAACGCCGCCGTGCATGGGGATTTCACCTAGCTAGTTGGAATCAGCTGCGTGAATTTGAAGTATCATGGGGAAGCTAAGCCAGGGTAGCTGATCAGAGTGTGTGAGCGCGGCACATCAACAGGCACCATTCGGTTTGTGAATGATTTGCGAGACGCCACAGGCTGTCAATTCATTCCGATGCCAATCTTTCGTGAGTCCTCATGCAACTCGCACCTCAAGGAGCATAGCACTGGAGGCAGGCGGCAACATGAAAATTTGGCGCGGCCACAGCTGCACACTCGCCTGTGGGGACCCACACAGCAAGCAAGGGCAGGAGGCTTCTGAGCTGTACACATAGATATCCGCCAACTTCACAAACTTCTACAATTCAATTAACCGCATTCCACCGGGAAGCTCAACGAGTCTCATGACAGGCTGTAGCCGTTGTCCTCATCCAGGCTCATGGACTTGCCCGCGCCAGGCGGCAGGCTGTACCACTGAATGAGCTTCGGGTCGACGCGCGACCGGCACGCTCGGATGTTCTCGTGGCCCCAGAACATCAGCAGACCGTCGCCGCCGTTCACAAAGTGGTAGGAGCCGACGACGACGAAGGTATGGAGCCCCGACGGCAGCATGTGACCGCTGAGCACTGGCCCCTTGCTGATGTGCGTCAGCTTCAGCGTGTCGGCGTTGATCCTAAAGCCCCTGCGCGGACGGCACACCACATCTCATTTCGGCTCTCTGTTTTGTTTGATCTCAGGCACATGCGGCGGCCGGGCGAGACGTGCATGATACAGTGAGGCGCCGCACACAGCACCTTGACGCTGCAGCAGCTGGCAAGTCGAGAGTTCGACGACGCCGTTGCGTCCACCTGGCATTCTGCCGACTTCCAAGCCATTCTGAGCGACAGTCAAGGCACCGAACGCAGATAGACAACCTTCGCGGGCGCACCAGTGCGAGAAGACGTTGGCGTCCCGTCGATGCGCCATGACGAAGAACTCGTTCTTCGCCACCTCGCTGGCGTTGAGGCCGCGCCGTTCAGCGTCCGCCACCGCCAATTGCCGCGGAAACCTGGTATGAACGCAGCAAGTTCCGTCAACATCATGGGCGCAACGCATTCAACGTGACAGGCTCTTGTGTAATGGCTTCCAACAGATGCAAAACTTGCAGTCGGCGCTCGTGCTAGTGTCGTCACTTCCGATTTGTGCTTCACGTTTATGTCTCATCTCTAGCTTCATTTCACGACTTGGTTGTGCATCACCTTGCCTGACGAGGTGGTCGCTAAGATAGTTCTCGCCGTCGGCCGTCGCCCATGTGGTCGCCAACAGCCGGTGGTGCCGACAGATCGAACTTTCGATACAGCGGTTGTGAGACCATTTGTTCCACCTGACAAAGTGGCCGCTAAGGTGTAGCTCGCCGTCAGCCGCCGGCCGCCGCCCCAGTGCCCCAGCGGCCAGCGGCACCAGCATAACATTACGAAGTTACAAAGGGAGTAGCCCCACCAGACAGAGAGGCTGCTGAAGTGGAGCCCGCCGTCGGCCGTTGCCCCGTTCGCTCCAGCCATTGGCAACGGCGACTCAATGATCAATCTAATACCCGGCTTCACAGAAAACTGTTTGCACCTGACGAAGTGGCCGCTGAGGTGTAGCCCGCCGTCGGCGGTCGCCCCGGTGTGTTCCAGCAGCCGATGGTGCAGGTCCCCATAGCACGTCATGGAGTGCATCGCCAGGCCTTTTTTGGCGGACGGCTCAAAGCGCAGGAAGGTGAGGCACGGCGCCAGCTGGTGCAGGATGAGCAGCGTGTCGTTGATGTCCGCCATCGCCCAGTTCTTCTCCCTGCGCGCGTGTCACACTCAGCCATCGAGGCGGCGTGTCTGACGGACTACAAGCTCGACATGAAAGGCTCCACCGTTCAGGCCACAGTGTTCATAGCGCAGGACTGCGCACGTGCACAGCAGGGGCGGCCGCAGGACTGGCAGGCTGCAATCACCACAAATGACCGCTCGGGGCCCGTGCTGTGATGACACCAGTCCCCCTGTGCCGAACAGAGGCACACTTTTTGTGGTCGCCCTGGATGGGCAGCTTGTCGAAGCAGTAGGCCGCCTTCATGAGCTGCTTGTCGAAGTCGAGGGTGGATATGCACTCCCAGATCCAGTTCGTGTCGCCCGCCCACAGCGGGTGCGCCACATGCACCTTGCCCTTCCACATGAACGGCCTGTTTTCACAGAAACATGCACCGTGTAAGACGAGATGATCAAGCGATCTTTGAGTGCTGCATGTCAGCACCGCAAGAGCAAGTCAGCGCGCAAAGAGTGCATGGGTTTGGTGGAGGTGGTCGGCATTCCCTGAAGCCACGTGCAGGCCTAGTCATGCAGGTTGGGCACTGCAATGCCCGGCCTAGAAATCTAACCATCTGATGGCTACATGCAGCACCGACCTGAAGTCCTCGGCCTTGCTCCAGGGCTTCTGCCGTTTCTTGGCGGCCTTCGTCCCCAGCGTCTCATCGTCCATCGTCCACAGCGCCTGTCGCTCCGCCGCCAGCGTGAGGTTCAGGGCATCCCGGTCTTGTCCCATGGGCAGCACCAGCGGGTAGGCTGGCGCGTGGATCGCGTTCTCCACGCGCGTCAACACGATCCAGCCGCGCTCATTGTCGAACACGCCTGTGCAGCGTTGGCGGCATGTTCGGGACAGAGTGGTTGGTTGCAGGATGTGCACGGCGGGTTGAGGGCGCGCCGAAAGGAGACGCAAATGCTGAAGTCAAGACGCAGGAATAGGTGCGCAACATTTGTAAAGAGGTGCCTGCCTCACCTGCGGGGTTGTAGGTCACATTGCGGCCGCCATACACGCCTGCAAAAGCAGCAGTGGAAACTCAGCAATGAAATGCAGTGGTGCCCTCCCAGGATGGCGGAGCTGAGCAAGGCTGATCACAGGCAGCGGCCGCGGGGTCCGGCGCCCAGTCAGAGACATATTAGATCATGAAAGTCGCACCCATGGGGTCATACGTGAGGTCATCGGACTTGTACTGCGGGTGCACTGGCAGCGCGTCGCAGGTGATCTGCTGCAGGTGGGGGTCGATGTAAACCGGTTCCGGGGCGCGGTCACGCAGCTCCAAGCTGCTGCGTGACCGCC
>JAABUM010002286.1_pt1 | contig 26048 bp, 26 predicted proteins | sample 5559161 | NCBI WGS metagenome assembly JAABUM01 (sample SAMN10711868, study PRJNA513369) | rock metagenome | isolation source: Antarctica rocks | place: Antarctica: Victoria Land, Siegfried Peak nord
AGCGCTTCGAGGCCGGGATCGCGCTCACGGGCACCGAGGTCAAGTCGCTGCGCAGCGGCAAGGCCCAGATCAAGGACGCCTACGCGGCGATCGAGGACGGGGAGGTGTGGCTGCACCACATGCACATCCCGCCCTACGCGCCGGCGAGCCGCGAGAACCACGAGCCCGAGCGCAACCGCAAGCTCCTGCTCCACCGGCGCGAGATCGAGCGGCTGATCGGCACGACCAAGGAGCGCGGGTTGACGCTCGTGCCCACGCGGCTCTACTTCTCGGGCTCGCGCGCGAAGGTCGAGCTCGCGCTGGCGCGCGGCAAGGACCGCTTCGACAAGCGCCAGACGATCCGCGACCGCGAGGTCAAGCGCGACATGCAGCGCGCGCTGCGCGAGGCGAACCGTTAGCGCGGCTGCGGGCGCGCCGCGCCGTCCTCAGCGGCGCGCGGCGGCGAGCCCGAGGTTCACCACGCCCACGAGCCCGAGCAGCACTGCGTAGGCCGCGCCGTTGGCGAGCACGTTCGGGTATTCGTCGACGAGGAACAGGAAGAGGCCGGCCGTGGCGATCGCCCCGGCGATGCCGAGCCCGTCGACCGAGAACCCACGCGGCTGCAGCGCCGCCGCCGCCATCCCACCGAGGCCGACGGCGAGGAGATAGCCCGCCGGCAGGTTAATGCCGGTGTGGGCCTTGTCGAGCAGCAGGACGACGGCTCCGAAGGCGACGATCACCATGGCGGTGGCCCAGTGTCCGTTCGCCCGACCACCGAGCGCGGCGGCGGCCAGGTAGGCGAGCCCCACGAGCAGCGGCGTCCAGAAGAAGTCGAGCGGCCCGAGGCCGACGAGCAGCTCGATCCCCACCGCGCCGCCGAGGAGTGCGAGCCCCTGGCGCAGGCGGACGGCGGGAGGCTTGGCGGCGGAGGAGTCGGGCACGGCGGAGTCGTTCGCCAGTCCCCCGGTGCGGCCGGGCGTTACGCCGCCGGCGTCAGGCGTCGCTGAAGTGGCGCACGAGCTCCGTGGCGTGCGCGGCATACGCCAGGGTTATGACGAGACCGAGGTAGGTCGCCGCCACGATCGCCTGCTGCAGGGGACGCAGGGGCGTGCGCACCGGACTCCCGTCGTGCGCGTCGAGCGCCCTGAAGCGCTTCCAGAGCCGGTACGCCGTTACCACCGCCAGGCCGAGGATCACGATCCCCGGAAAGACGAAGAGAAGCCCGATCGTCACCGCGAGAATGACGAGCATCGCCCCGCGCGGCAAGTCCTGAGTCGCATGGCCGCCGTCGAGCTGTCGGACGGGAACGAGGTTGACCAGATTGATGAAGAAGCCGAAGAAGGCGAGCGCGCGCCAGAGCGGATCGCCCGTCGAGTGGTAGATCGGCACGAGCGCGAGGGCGCCGAGCGAGCCCAGGATCGGCCCCGCGAGCGCCACGCGCGCCGCGGCGAACGGTCGGTCGGGCAGGGCGTCGCCCACCACGTAGGCGCCCACGAAGGGGATGAAGACCGGCGCCGAGGCCTTCACGCCCTCGAACCGGTATTGGATGAAGTGCCCCATCTCGTGCAGCAGGATGAGCAGGACCACGCCCAAGCCGAACTTCCATCCCCAGATGAGGGCGTAGGCGCCGAAGGAGACGAAGGCGGTGGCCAGCAACTTGAGCTTGGGCAGGAAGAAGAGGACTCCCTTGAACTTCGCGAGCACGGCCAAGAGGGCGGCGAGCGCCCCGCCGCCGCGCTTGGCGTTGTCGCCGAAGGGAGAGCCCTTTGGCTTCGGAGCACCCCGTCCGTACGGGCTCGGCTGAGATGCCGGCGACAGGGTCTCCGGCTCGCCGGACGGCGGGGAGGGAGCGGTCGGAGCGGGATCGGGGGGCATACCGCTCATTCTGGCAGGCGGCCGGTCCGCCTCCGGCGCGCTACTGGCGCCACGCCTTGGCCTCGCGAGAGCGCAGGAAGCGCGAGACCTCGTCATAGGAGCCGCTCTGGTTCGCGAACTCGACGAAGTTCTGTGCGTTGGCGAGCCACTCGAGGGTGGTGGGTCGGATCGGCGCGCGCGCCGCCTCGAGATGCGCCATCGTGAGCGGCGGCTCGCCACCGGTCTCGAGCGCCTCGTCGATGACCCGGTCGGTGGCGCGCTCGACGAGTGCCGCGAGGTCGGCGCCGCTGAAGAGCTGCGTCTGGGCGGCCAGACGGTCGAGGTCGAGCTCCTGGCCGCGACGGTCGTGCAAGAGGATCTCGAGGATGCGTCGCCTGGCCTCGGTGTCGGGCGGAGGGACGAAGACCGCGCGGTCGAGGCGTCCGGGGCGCTTGAGGGCATCATCGACGTCCCACGGCGCGTTCGTCGCCGCGAGCACGAGAAGGTCTTCGTTGTCGGCGCCGATCGCGTCGAACTCCTGGAGGATCTGGTCCACGAGCGGCCGTCCTGCGGAACCCGCCTGCTTGCGCCGCGCGTAGGCCACTCCATCCAGCTCGTCGATGAAGAGCACGCAGGGCGCGTTGGCGCGCGCGTGCTCGAAGTGGGCGTGGAGGTTGCGCTCGCTCACGCCCAGATAGGGATCGAGCACGTCCTCGAGGCGGACGTTCACGAACGGGAGCGCGCACTCGCCCGCGGTGGCCCGGGCGAGGAGCGTCTTCCCGCATCCGGGCGGGCCGTAGAGCAGGAGGCCGCCGCCGGCCCGGCGCCCGTAGGCGCGATACAGGTCGGGTCGCTGGAACGGGAGGATGATCGCGCGGTGGATGGACTTCTTGACCTCGGCGAGGCCGCCGACGTCGGCGAAGGTGGTGCGCAGCTCGCTCTCGAGCGCGTCCAGTGGCGAGGGCTCCCCGGCTTCGCTCCCGCCGTCGCCCACGCGCACCCGTTCGGTCGGCTCCCCGAGCAGCTCGCGCTCCAGGTCGGCTTGCAACGGCGCCACGCCCTCGAGGACGCCTCCCTCCTTGGCCCTCTTCACGAGGCGCCCGACGAGGGCAAGCTGTCCGGCCTCGAGCGCAAGGCGTCCCACGGCGACGAACCGGTCGGCGGGCAACGCGTCCTCCTCCAGCACGCGCTCGTAGTGCTCCAGCGCGGCCGACGCCTGCCCGGCTGCGGTCAGCGCGTCGGCGAGCACGAGGCGAAGCGCGCCGTTCTCGGGCGCGAGCTCCACCGCGTGCATGAGCGCGGCGATGCGCTCGTCGCTCACCGCTGGCCGCGCTGGACGAGGTGTCGGACGATCGACGGCGTCATCCAGCTATAGACGCAGAGCACGAGCCAGCAGATCCCCAGGACTCCGGCGAGCGTGGTGAGGTGGGCGGCGCGCAGCACGATGCCTGTGGCCACCACGCCGATCCACGAGCCGAACACGCCAAACCGCCGGATGGGCCACAGCGGCCAGAGCAGGGGGTGCGTCCGTGCCCGCGCCTCGCGTGCCGCCTCGGCGGCGTCCTGGTTGGTCACGTCCTGGCGGGCGACCGTCTCGAAGTGGCGCGCAGCTGCGCCGACGTCGCCTGTCTGGCTATAGGTCACGCCGAGCATCGCGTGCCCGAGCGGATCCTCCGGGTCACGGGCGAGAAGCTCGGCGCTGTGACCGGCCTGCTGCGCTCGGTCACCGCGGAGGTAGGCGAGCGACGTGCGCGCCCGGAGCACCTCGGGCTCGTCGGGATCGCGTTCCGCCGCTGCGTCCACGAGCCGCTCGGCCTTGTCGAGCTGTCCCGCCCGGGCCACGAGCAGCGCATAGGAGGAGATGAGGCGTGGGTCGTCGGGCGCCGTCTCGAGCGCCGCCAGGATCGCCCGCTCGGCGCCCGGGAGGTCGCCGCTCTGGCGCAACGCCACGGAGAGGACCCACAGCAGCCCGACGGCGGACGGCGCATGCTCGAGTCCGACACGCGCGACCTTCGCCGCGGCGTCCCAGTCCTCGAGTTGGACGAGCGCGACGGCGCGTAGCCGCCAGGGCTCGGCGTCGTGGAGCTCGGTGTCCGAGAGTCGGTCGAGGGCCTCCAGCGCGCGCTCCGGCCGGTCGATGTCGACGTAGTGCTGAGCCAGCGCGAGCGGCGTCGAGCTCACCCGAGGCCCCTTCCGAGCGCGCTCAGCAGGTACGACTCGCCGACGATGCCGACCAGGCCCGCGGCGATCCCGGGAGGGACGAGCGACGCGTAGCTTTCTTCTCCGGCGTCGAAGAAGTGGTGCACACGGTCGGCCTGCGCCTGCAGCGGTCGGGCGCAGGCGACGAAGAAGACGACGCCCACGATGCGCGGGCCGAGGAAGAACGCGCTTGGACCGACGCCGATCACCACGAACAGCGAGACGGCGAGCGCGAGGACCCCTCCGGCCGCGAGCAGCGCCAGGCGGCTGGCCGAGACCCCGAGACGCCAGCCGTTGACAAGTCCGATGAGCGTGGCCGCGATGGGACCGCCGAAGAAGGCGACGTAACCCTGACTCGCCACTCGCCACGGTCCCCAGCGGGTGCGGCGAGACGGCGAGGCGTCACCCAGACTCGGCGTCAGCAGGACACTGTCGTCGAGCTGCTCCGATGGTCGAGGCCCGGCGCGCACGGTGAAGGGCACGGTACCCGCGCCGGCGGTTCGATAAGCCCACCACCGGCTACAGTGTGAAGGCGTTACCCGGGGACGACAGGCTTCGACGTGGTCGTTTTCGTGGGCGTAGTTGCGAGCCGAGGTCCCCGGTCGGCCTCGTAAAACAACCGGGAAACCAATACGTGCGGACTCTCACGAGTACGCCCTCGCCGCTTAGCACTTAGCTAAGCCGTGAGGTCTTGGCCCCGACTCGCCCGCGGTCGGGATCGCCGGGATCAGAAAGCGGGCTAAGCCCGGGGAGGTCAGCCCTCGCCGACCCGGGGACATCAAGGGGGCTGGTCTGAGGCAACCCCGCCGGCGAGGCGAGCCTCGGACGAGACCAGAGCGCCGGCTACGCTCGTAGACGCTGCGGCCACGCGACTGCGGACGCGGGTTCGATTCCCGCCGTCTCCACTAGAAGGCCCTCAATAGAACCCCAGCTATGAAGATGCGAGGGCTTCTGGTCGGGGTTTTTTTGGCGCTCAGCGGCGAAGGTCTCTAGCTTGTCGGCGAGTTCGTCGGCGAGGAGGACTCCGTAGCGGTCGGTCAGCTCGGCGCCCGCCCTTGTGGGCGTCCCACAACCCGACGTACGCTGGGGGCATATGGAAACCCCAAGTAGCTGTAGGACGTTCGATGTCGAAGGCTGACGACGTGGAAGCCGAGCTGACCTACAAGGGTCGGCTGGAGCTGACGTGGACCAACAAGGGTTTGCGCCTCTTGGCAGACGAGTCAGGCGCCTACCAATGGGTGCCGCCAGCCGACTACCGCGTTTCGGAGTCCGGCTCTTCAATGACGCGACGACGGTTGGAGAGACGCGCTCGGATCGGGCGCGGGCGCACGACAACCTTCTGATCCGTGGAGACGCGCTGAACGGGCTCACGAGTCTCGCCGAGCTTCCCGAGTTCGCGCGAGAATACGTGGGCAAGGTCCGGCTCGCATACATAGACCCGCCCTTCAACACTCAGCAGTCGTTCCTCCACTACGACGATGCTCTGGAGCACAGCGTTTGGCTGACGATGATGCGCGACCGCTTGCTTCAGATCAAGAAGCTGCTCGCCCCCGACGGGTCGGTCTGGGTACATCTCGACGACAGCGAGATGGCGTACTGCAAAGTGCTGATGGATGAACTTTTTGGCCGACCGAACTTCGTTGCGACGATTGTCTGGGAGTCGGCCCCAGGCGGTCGCGGCGACACAGATATTGCTCCGACTCACGATTACCTGCTGGTGTACGCACTGGACCGACCCATGTGGGCCAAGCACCGAAATGTCCTTGAGCGAAGTGCTGTTCAGAAGGATCGCTTCAAGAATCCAGACAACGATCCCCGGGGTCCCTGGCGACAGGGGGATGATGGGACTGCCAAGAGCGGAAACGAGAACAGCCGGTGGCCAGTCACCGTGCCCTCGGGGCGGCTAGTGACCCCGAAGGACGGCAGATATTGGGCCTTCTCACGTGAGACGTTCAAGACCGCCCGGGCGGAAGGCCGGGTCTGGTTTGGCAAGTCAGGAGACAGCCTGCCAGTCATCAAGCGCTACCTGACAGACGTAAAGGAAGGTGTCGCGCCGAAGACCTGGTGGCCCGCCGCGGAGGTCGGGTCGAACCAGGAAGCCAAGAGAGACCACCTCAGCAAGTTGCTTCCTGACCGCGAGCCGTTTGCGACGCCCAAGCCTGAGAGGCTGCTTCAGCGCATCATCCAGATCGCGACTAACAGGGGGGACGTCGTTCTCGACTGTTTCCATGGCTCTGGGACCACCGGAGCGGTGGCACACAAGCTCGGGCGCCGGTGGATCGGCATAGAAAACTCCGCATCAACGCTTGCGGATTACGCCATCCCGCGGCTCACGAAGGTCATCAATGGCAAGGATCCGGGAGGCATAACCAAGAGCGCCGAATGGTCCGGCGGCGGCGGCTTCCGAGTGCTGGACGTCGCGCCCACGATGTTTTCGGAGGACGGTGGCGTCGTTGTGCTTGCCGACTGGGCCACCCACGGAAAGCTGGCGGAAGCGACTGCTGCGCAGCTCCACTTTGACTATGAGCCGGACGCGCCGTTCTGTGGAAGGAAAGGCCGGACGCGCCTGGCGGTCGTGGACGGCCTGGTGAATGCGGATGTTGCCCAGGTGCTCACGGACCAACTTCTTCCGGACGAGCGTTTGGTGATTTGCGGCACGGCCGTCGATCCTGAAGCGAGCCGGCGGGTCCGCGAACTCCGACGCGGCTCGCGAGTGCGCAAGATCCCGGCCTCCATCCTCGAGGAGTACCGCGATGCGCCGCAGTGGCTTCCGAGCGCGCTTCAACAGGCCGATGAGGACGCTCCGACATCGATCTTGGCCGCGCAGGGGACACAATGAGCGAGGAGCTATTCGACCAGGACCGGATCGAGTCGATCGCGTCAGCCCTCGACCTTCGCGAGCCGAACCGCGAAGCCCTGGAGAGCATCGCGTATGAAGTTGTCCAGCACTTCGAGATCGATCAGAAGTCGGCGCCGTTTGAGGCGGTAGTTGATGCCGCGACGGGCATAGGAAAGACATATGTGCTTGCCGCGGCAATCGAGTATTTCGCCGCGAAGGGCACGCGCAATTTCGCAGTGGTCACGCCTGGCCGCACGATCCTCGAAAAGACGGTCGCCAACTTCACGGCGGGCAACCCAAAGTCGCTACTGGGTGGCATGTCGGTCGAGCCCCTGGTCATTACGTCTGACAACTTCGCGACGCCCGTGATGCGCGAGGCGATGGACGATGAGGAGACAGTCAAAGTCTTCGTGTTCACGGTTCAGGCGCTCACCAAGCCGCAGGCCAAAGCCTCTCGCCGGACCCGCAAGTTCCAGGAGGGCCTCGGGCAGGCGTTCTATGAGCGGCTTCAAGAAGCGGACGACCTGATCGTCTTTGCCGACGAGCACCACGCGTACTACGGCGACGCATTCTCAAGGGCTGTCCGCGATCTTCACCCAAAAGTGCTGATCGGACTGACGGCGACACCGCACCGCAGGACTCCTGAAGAGCAGATCATCTATCGATACCCGCTGGCCGCCGCGATCGCTGACCGGTTCGTCAAGACACCGGTCCTCGTCGGGCGCAAGGACGACCGCACAGACGCAACCACCAAGCTCCTCGACGGGGTGGCGCTTCTTGAGTTGAAGGAGCAGGCGATCCTCCGGTACGTCGCTGAGAGCGGCAAGGACCCAGTGAACCCGGTCATGCTGGTAATCGCACCGAGCATCGCCGAGGCCAACGAGATCCAGTCCATCGTCAGCGACAAGTCGTTTGTTGGCGGGCGGTACGCGGATCGTGTCCTAACCGTTCATTCGGACGCCCCCGACGAGGCCTTGGCTGAGCTGGGAAAGCTGGAAGATTCGGACAGCGCGCACCGGATCGTTATCTCCGTCGGCATGCTGAAAGAGGGGTGGGATGTCAAGAACGTCTATGTCATCTGCTCGCTCCGGGCTTCTGTCTCGGACCTACTAACTGAGCAGACCTTGGGACGAGGACTGCGCTTGCCGTTCGGCAGTTACACCGATATCGAGATTCTCGACAGCTTGGAGGTGCTCGGGCACGAGAAGTACGAGCAGCTCTTGAAGCGCGCGGGGGTCATCAACGAGCAGTTCGTCAATCGACGAACTCGGGCCATGCTCAGGACAAATGCCCAGGGGCAACTCGTTTCGACGGTTGAGACCACCGAGGTCGCGGCGCCAGTCATCTTCGGTGACGATGGCGCCGAGACGGCTCCGGAAGGACAGCCGGTCATTGCGAGCTTCGAGGACCACGCCGCGAAGGGTGCCGAGGAGCTGAAGGACCTCCAGATCGAGATGCCGCCGCGGACCGATCTACCGGTGCTCCGGATACCGCGGCTGAAAATGTCGCCGGTCAAGAACGCATTTTCGCTGGCCGACATCACGGATCTCGACCCGTTTCGCAAGGCGGGTCAGCGCATCGCCTCAGACCCGGATGGCCAGCTCCTCCGGACAACGCTGTCAGCGCGCGTCATTGAGACCGCCGACGGGCTCCGACGGACTGAGCTCGTTACCGCGCCGGCTGTCGACAAGGTGGTGTCGCCGGCCAGACTCTTTGAGGTCGCCGATCTCCGCGCTCAGCTGCTGGAGCGCCTACTGTCGTCCCCGGTGGTACCGGCGCGGGCGAATCAACGGGCCGCCGCGGGGCCAATCATCGAAGCCTTCATTGACGGACTGGGTCCCAGCGCGCAGGAGCTCCTGTCGGGCTATCTCGACCGCGCCGCCGGCGAGCTCATATCGCTCGTGACAGAGCAGCAGCGACGCTTCTCGTCAAAGCCGAAGTACGAGACGGTCGTCGAGATTCTCGAGTTCCGCCCAATGCGCCACGGTCGCACCGAGTCAAGTACGGATCGGAGCGGCGCCTTCAAGAAGAACTTGGCGTACGAGGGCTACAAGAAATCTCTGTACACGCAGGACTGGTTCGACAGCGCTCCGGAGCGCACGGTCGCAAACCTGCTCGATGCAGACGACCAAATTGCGTTCTGGGTGCGGTTGCAGACTCACGACCTTCCGATCCTTTGGAGTTCCGAGGGCCGCGAGTACAACCCGGACCTCATCGCGGTCGGTCTCGACGGAGCCCACTGGATCATCGAAGTCAAGATGGACAAAGAAATGAAGAGCGAGGACGTGCAGGGCAAGCGCGAGGCCGCGCAGCGTTGGGCCAACCACGTCAGTGCAACAAAGGCAGTCGGCGCAAAGTGGCGCTACCTCCTGGTTTCCGAGACCGACATCAAGACCGCGAAGGGTTCTTGGACCGCCCTACAGAAGCTCGGTAGCTAGCTAGATGATCTGACCTAACCGGGAAGCACGTCCCGTGGCTTGAGGCCGTCCTGCCGGGGGCGCAGAATGGGCTTATGGGCGTAGAGAGCGACAACCCGATCCGGAGGGCGGAGGACGACGCGCTAGGTCGTGCCGGTGTCGCGCAGTCCTTCGTACGCCAGGTCCTGTCGCTTGATGCCTCGGAGGGCATTGTCGTAGGCGTTCTTGGCGCTTGGGGATCCGGCAAGACTTCCTTCGTAAACCTCGCAAGGGAAGACTTTGCGGACGCAAACGTAACGGTGCTGGACTTCAACCCCTGGATGTTCAGCGGTGCTGAGCAACTCGTCGAGTCATTTTTCATCGAACTCGCGTCTCAGCTCAGAATCCGCCCGGGTCTCGCGGAGGTAGCAGACGAGCTAGCGGACTATGGCGAAGCGTTCGCTGGCCTTACTTGGGTGCCACTGGTGGGCCCTTGGATCGACCGTGGTCGTGGTGCTGCGAAGATTCTCGCCAAGCTCTTGCAACGACGTAGGGAGGGCACTGCCAACCGGCGGAGCAAGGTGAAGAAGGCGCTTGCCACGTTAGATCGACCGATTCCGGTCGTCCTGGATGACATTGACCGACTAGCGACGTCGGAGATTCGAGATGTCTTCAAGCTGGTCCGGTTGACGGCGAGCTTTCCCAACATCATCTATGTCCTAGCGTTTGATCGCCTGCGAGTAGAGCAGGCCTTGGCCGAGCAGGGCATCCCGGGACGCGATTACTTAGAGAAGATCCTGCAAATAGGGATCGACCTGCCGGCTGTTCCTCAGGAAGCGTTGAACCGGCAAATCTTCTCCGCGATCGACAGCGCCCTTGCGGGCATAACTAACCCGGGCCACTTCGATGAGGAAGCGTGGCCAGATTTGTTCATGGAGGTGATCCGACCGCTGATTCGCAACATGCGAGACGTCAGGAGGTACGCGGCCTCGGTCCGCGGCACCACCGAAGCGCTCGGAGGGCAGATAGCCCTGGTCGACGTCCTGACGCTCGAGGCGATCAGGATCTTCCTGCCGGATGTGTTCAGCCGGTTGACCGTCGCAGTGCAGGGCTTGACTACCCCGTCAGAGCAATTGTACGGAGGCAGCGGAGATCCGCCTCATCTCAAGGCATCGGTAGAAGCGCTCGTCGAAGCGGCGGGGTTGCACAGCGACGTGGTACGCGCACTTATCCAACGCCTCTTTTCCGCCGGGCAGCGACATCTCGGCGGCTCTTCGTACGGTCCCGACTGGCAAGCGACTTGGTTACGCGGTCGGCGCGTCGCGCACGAACAGATCCTGAGGCTGTACCTCGAACGTGTGGCTGGAGAACAGCTCAAAGCGTTCTCAGACGCTGAGCAGGCGTGGCAGGTTATGTCTGATGCCGACGCCTTTAGAGAGTACCTGCAGTCCCTCGACACGGACAGGCAGGAGGATGTGATCGCGGCTCTTGAAACTTATGAAGACGAATACCGAGCCGAGCAGGTGGTTCCCGGCGTCACGGTGTTACTTAATCTTCTGCCTCAGCTTCCCGAACGGCCGCGCGGCATGCTGACGCTCGACACCCGAATGGTCGTGGGAAGGGTCGTCTACCGTCTTCTTCGGTCTCTCGGCGAGCCAGCAGCCGTAGAAGAGGCCGTTCGCAGCATCCTGCCAAACGTAACTTCCCTATCCTCCAAGTTCGAACTGATCACGGATGTGGGGTATCGCGAAGGGGCAGGCCACAAGCTTGTCTCTGAGAACGTGGCATCGGAGCTTGAAGCGGCGTGGCGTGCGGAGGTTCGTGCAGCTTCTCTCGCCGATTTGATAGAAGAGCAAGAGCTCCTACGCATCCTGCTGTTCACACAACGCGATCAACGCGAAAGCGAGCCGCCTCTAGAGATTCCGGCTGATTCCGAGATGACGCTTGCGTTGCTTCGATCGGCTAGGACAGAAGTGCGGAGTCAAACTATGGGGAGCCGGTCTGTCTCACGGTCGCCTCGCCTTGCCTGGGATTCGCTCGTTAACCTTTATGGCGGCGAGGACGTACTGCAGCAGCGGGTCGAAGCATTAAAAGCAGACGAACCGGAAGATGAGCGTGAGCTGTTGGAGTTGTTTGACAAGTATCTCGGGGGTTGGCGACCTGAGTTTTAGCGCGTGCTGAGTAAGTACCCGCGAACCGCAGTGTGCTCGGTGGTCGCAGGGTGACTTACAATATGGACAATAACCTTTGAGGCCCGTAGATGTCTCCTGACGTATCGCACGCAGCTCAGCTCGAAGCCGTCTCGTTGCTGACGGGATGGACGCTTGGCGAGATTGGAAAGCTCTTTGCGGGGCACGGCATGACCAAGCTGGCGACTCACCTCGATGAAGCAAAGTGGCCCGTAGGCACAAGCCAGCGAAGGGAGCTCGCGGCTCAATACCACGAGGCTCTCGACATGTCCGACCCAACTGACCGGGCGAGTCTGCTGAGGGTATACGACGATTTGCTTGCGCAAGACGAGGAGTTCACGAAGACTCTACGGCGCTACCTACGTCGTGATGGCGTCGTATTCATGCAGGACGGGTCGATAGCGCCAGAGCAGCTGAAGGTGCCAGCGCATGGTCTCGATCCTGCGAACTTCCCCGACTTCGACCGAATCAAGGATCCAGATGTCTTACGACAGCACGCGATCAGGATGCAGCGAGCACTCGGCGACCGTGATCCCGCTGACGCAATACTCGCATCGCGGGAACTCCTAGAATCGGTATGTAAGTTTGTCCTGGAAGATTACGGCGTCACTATCCCTAAGAACCCGTCCTTGGGTCAGCTCTATGGGCTCGTTGCCGAACAGCTCAAGCTGAAAGCGGGAGCAATCGAAGGCGACTCTGAGGCAAGCAAGGCCGCGAGGAAGGTCTTGCAGGGCTTGGCGTCCATAGCTGACGGCATGGGCGAGCTACGGACGAGAGTGGGCCGCGGGCACGGGCAGACGACCCGATCCATGGCTCGGCAGCGACACGCCGAACTCGCCACTAGCTCCGCGGGGGCGCTGGCCGCTTTCATGCTCGATACTTGGCAGGAGCGGCGAGCCCCCTGATTCCGCGCAGGGACACCCAGAGCTCACGAGCCAGCACAGCAAGCTCATCTGGGACCTACGACGCTATCTCCGGACAAGCCCTGCGGTTGATGAGCTGCGGCGGGTGCTCCGGAGACTCGCCGCGCCTTATCGCGCGCCTTATCGGGTAGCGCGGGCAGCGGCCCCCAGCGTGAGACTACGCGGCCCGGAAGTCCCGTTCATCGGCGCATAGTCTTGCTCACCATGCACCGCCTGCGCCTAATCGACCGCGTTGCGCTGAGCCTCCTCACTGCGCTCGTCGTTTCAGGGTTTATCGCTTGGGTCCTTGGTGGCCGCGTCTGGCTCGAGGTGGTCGGAGTGGTGGGCACGGCGGTCGGAACGCTCGGCCTCGCGGTCTACACCCAAGACCTTGCTCGGCAGACTCGGGAGGTGGTGCGCGGGTCCCGGGAGCTCGAGCAGACGGCACTCGATCAGCTCGAGGCTGCTCGCCAACAAGTGGAGGTCGCTAGAGATGAGGCTGCGGCGGCGCAGGCGGCGGCGCGGGAGGCTCGCCGTACCCGGATCGATGCCGGGGCCCCTCTCGTTGACTTGCAGGTAACGGCCGAGTCGGTCTGGTATGTCGCGAGCGGAGGTACGCCGAGGACTCTTCAATTGTTGCAGGAAGGCGATGTCCTCACGCACGGGCAGATTCACAGCGGGACGGTGCTCGTCGACCTCACTGTAAAGCTCACCAACTACGGGGCTTCCCCCGCTCGGGTGGTGGTGCCGCCGCAGGGAAATTACCTCCGGGGCATCGATGCCTCGACCGGCGGGTCGCGTATCCTGGTGCTTCCTCCGCAGGAGGTCTACCAGGACTCCATGCGGATATCGCTTCAGGGTTGGGAGGCGGAACCAGACTCGCTCGAGCCCTCCAAAGGCTCGATGCCCGTATCGCTCGGGCTCTCCGTGGCAGGAGTGATCTCGGAGACGACGCTGGATACGATCACGTGGCATGGTGTCGTAAAGCCCTTCCGGCGACAGGATATGGGCTTCACGCGCGTCGAATCCTCGGCGCTCTTGACCGGCGACCCCGCTGCTATCGAGCGCAAGTACGTCGACGAGGCATAGAAGGGCGGCTATCCGCCTGGTGCGTCGTGCAGGGCGCTCAATCGCGCTCGAGCAACACGCGCAAACCTCAACCACTTGAGGGTTCGAAAGTCGTCCCATAATGTCCACACCGCGGGACTCGAACACCCAGCGACATCGATAAGGTCATTACCGGCATGGAGAACCCTCAAGGTTCGGAACCTATGGGTGAGCACCTTCGGATGCTTCGGCATTACGCTCGGTTGCGTCCCGTTCTAGACGGCTTGGGCGGCACGCCGCTCCCTGTGACGGTCCGTGCGAGATTCGCGAACGTTCGGGAACTACTCGCTCCCAGCGCGGAACCCGAGCCCGAAGTCGCAGCGCTCATGCCGGGGATCCGCCGGCCGGGTGCGACCCCATCCAGGCCGATCGCTCGACTCATCGAGAGTCTCGCGTCGGTCGAAGAGGGGCTCGGTGCGGCGCACTATCACGCTCAGCGTGTGGAGGAACTCGAGCGGCGAATTGCCGAAGTCTGCAAGACGTCAATGGCCGGTGACGGCCCTGACCAAGGAACTGTGGCTTTCCGTGCCCCGGTGCTGGGGTTCGAGTATCACGCGTTCCTTTTTGCCCTTCGAAGGAGCCTAGATTATCTTGCCGGTGGAGTCGCTGCCTGCTTCGGGCACCAGTCGCAGTCAATTCGCCGGCTACCAAGGACACTCACGCCGACTGAGCCTGCTAGCCGCGTGCGGGACATTCAGCGTCTGTTGGCGGCAGCGTCACCGTACCTCAGTAGCATTCTGACTGACGGCAACGACCGTTCCGTCCGCGACCAGGTCGCTCACTGGGAAGTCGTCGACGCTGGCTACTTCAACGTCCGTTGGGACGAACAAGGAGAGGTCATCATCGAGCTCGTGGGCGGAGGAGAAAATCTTCCCCCGTTTCGTGACCTTGACGCGGGAATCGCTCCGCTAGGCGAGCTCCTCCGTGGGCAGATTGCGATAGCCGAAGACTTGGTATTCGACCTCGTCGAGTCGGCTTCAGCCGCGCAGCGCGAGAGAAGCGAACGCCGGTAGAATTGGGTCCGGTTACGGCACGTTTGAACGAACCGGGGCACCGACGGTGACGCGGAGAAGCTACTCGCCGACGGGCTCAACGACCTCCTGTCGGCCATCGCGGACGTTGCGGGCGGCGACGATCGCCCTGTCCCCACAATGCGGGACTCGAACGCCATGTCCGCCCTCTCCGTGGTGCAGTGCCTTTCCGCTGGACGTCTCCACACTTCGCGCCCTCCTGCAGTCACGGGCAGACGTTACTCCGGAGGTATCACGCGGATCGAGACGCTCGGTCCCATCGGGTGTATCGCTGTATCGAGGGCGATTTTCTCGGCGAGGTCGCCGGCTTCTTCAAAGCCGGTCTTTTCGGCGATCAGGTCTGCGAGCTGGAAAGCCGTGGCACGAAGCGCGCCGAGTTCTTCGCCGAAGACCCACGAGCTGTTCTCTCGCATCCTCATCGCGGCGCGATAATGCGCGCAGGCCTCCTGCATCGCGTTGAGCGATCGATTCCACTGCGACCCCTCGGCAAGTGCCTTCCTCGCTTCAACGACGTCGCGCGAAAGTCCTTCGATCGATTGGCGTGCCTCCTCCTGGACCTCGAGCTCGACCCCCGCGCTCAACACCTCACGACGCGACATCTCGATGACGAGCCGCCGGAGGGCTTGCCTGTCTCCGTCATCGTTCGACTTCCGCCTTGACTTCCCGAACTTCACGGAGGGACCGGCAAGCGTGAGTCCCACCTCAGCGCTTGGGAGCGCCTCGCGAAGCTGATTAGCGAGCTGCCTCTTTGAAGGACGATCGAGACTGCCTCCGGTCATGTTCAAAGGATCGTCCACCGGTTCGCCCTTTGCAACTCAAGACCGCGCGTCTGCTCGCTACCGCTTCGCTTTACGCAACAGCCACCGCGAGGGGCGGAACCCGAGGAGCAGGACGCCGTGGTGCGCTTCCTCGAAGGTGGCAGGCTCGCCGTACTACTTGCGCTCGAGAGGTGGTGGAGAATGCTTGACGTGGCCCAATCCAGCCGACCGCTCGAGACCGCCGCGACAGGTTCCGAACGCGTATCCGGGGCTGGACTCCGAGCGATCGTCCGCGCCCTGCGGCGGCCCGGCGACGAGGCCCGGTGGACGCAGGTGATCGCGGCGGTGGCTGGCGTGGACCGACGCTTCGCCGCGGAGTTCGCCAAGGTGCTCATCGACGCCGCCCCTCGGACTACGGTAGCGGCCACTGTCGGCGAGGTGCCTCGCGAGCTCAGTTGTCGCGCTGAGCAGGTGCTCGTCGATGCTCGAGGTAAGGACCTAGGCCGTGCCGATCTGCTCTTCGAAGACGACCGCGTTGAGTTCTGCTTGATGGTCGAACTCAAGCTCGAGAGCGGCTACGGCGATCGGCAGTTGTTGCGCTATACCAAAGCTTTGCGCAATCACGGGGCAGCGCGCAAGGCGCTGTTGGCGGTCACCAAGGTCCAGCCGCTGGTCGGCGAAGACGATTTAGCTGACGAGCCGACCTGGCTTGGGTCGGTGCGCTGGCATCGGGTCTTTGAGCGGCTGTACGCCCTCGAACCGGTGGACGCTCGCACGACGGCGGGCTGGCGGGCGGCGCTCGACGTCCTGCGCGAACAGGGGGACTTCGGAGTTATGGATCTCGACGCAGACGCCATCTACGGGTGGGCGAAATACGAGCGTGCCGAACAGCAGCTGCGCTACTTCCTGACCGAGTTGGTACATCCGATCCACGAGGCGCTGTGTCGTGCCCTGGGCGCCGGCGAATTGAACGACGCCTTGGCCCGACCACTAATGCGCGGTCAGTCGGCTACCCAGCCGATCGTTCCATGGCGCAATCGAGTGCACATCAAGTACGCGGTGCCCGGTACGCAACCCGAGGAGCGCTTCCGCGTGCAGTTCCACGGCCGCGATGGCAGCCCGTACTTCACGGTGGAAGCAAGATACGAACATCCCAAGGAACGACTCGAGCACCCGGACGTTCTCGCCGCCACCGAGAAGCTCAGGGTCCAGGGCTTCGAGCATGGCAACGACGGATGGGGCTGGTACTGGGCGAACCTCATCGGCGCCGACCAATGGCTGCAAGGCGCCGAAACGCTCGACCGCCTGCTGCTTACTGCCAGCGACAGTGTCGACAAGCTCGTGTCCAGCGGCATTTTCGGCGCTCTGGGAAAACTGGAGCCCACCACCTTCAACCCGCGATCCATGACCCCGGATCAGGTCGCTGGTGGCGCGCCGGGTCAAGCGCACGAAGGCGAGGCAGAGCGGCCGCACCGGCCGTGACCGGCTTGCGCATCGCGCGAGGTGCAGTAGCGGGCGACGGTTCTCAGGTGTTCGATAGTCGTCTCATTAAGTCCATGGTTGGTTGCTTGCTTTGTCGAACCGCCACGCGCTGGAGCGTTCGAGTGCCCGGTCGCGAAAAGTCGTGGCGTGTCCAGCGCTACTCGCCAGCGAATAGGTCGGGCAGCCGCTTCTCCAAGTCGATGACGCGCACGCGGCAGCCCATGCTCGCGACGAAAGCGCCGATAGGCACGTCAAGTGATCCGAAGTGCTGTTGGAAGGTGGTCTGGGTCGCGGGGAAACGGTCGAGCCCCCACGTCGCTGGTGCCTTGGTGCTCGCGAGGAAGTGGATAGGACGTTGGCCGAGCACATAGAGCTCCGCCGCGCGGCCGGAGTCGTCCGCGGCGAGCTCGACAAAATCTTTGAAGAGCTGCCGCTTCCGCATCGCGTCTGCGCCGGCCCACTGCGCAAGCTTGAACTCGGCTATCCGACGATTGGTCTCGACGTCGAAGGGCCGAGACGAATCGTTGCCGGCGGCCAGTGACGGCCGGCGAAGTACTTCACCCGGCTCAAGCAGGTGCGGAAGGGCCAGCGCAATGGCGGATGCGTGGATGACGTCGCTGACACGCCCAACCTGGTCGCGAATGTACCGCGCAGCCCTCAAGAGCTCCGGTGACACGCCGTGCGTCGGCAGCTGCTCTGCGATGCCGCCTCTCTCGGCGCCCTCTAAGGCGTGCTCAAGATTCGCGATCGTCACAGCGAGTGGCGCGTGTTCCATGAACCGAACGAACGTGGCAACGGCTGAGTCGAGCTCTCGATCCACGCTAGAAGAGCGAGGGTGGAGGAGTGAGGCGCGTGGCTTCCGCCTGCGCGGCCGCCTCTAGGCGGCTTGACGCAGTCCGAGACGGCGGACGGCAGGTACGAGTTGCCAGTGCATGAGCGAGTTCTTTCTCGCCTGGAACACGCAGTTCCTCCCACGCGATGACATGTCCGTCGGTCGTCTGGTCGGCCAACCTCGCCGTCTTCAGAAGGTCGAGTGCTCGACCCACGTCTGAAGTACGCACACCACCGAAGGCGTCGCGCAGCTCTGCGGCGAGGTCCGAGGACCGCACCTCCAGACGCACAGGACGGGCGGCGTCGGCGGCGAGCGTTGGAAAGGTCTTCGCCCATAAGTGGGTCGCGAGGTACAGCGGATCCACCGTGTCGTTGATAAAAGCGCGAGCGGCCTTGATGTCGCTGAACCGACTCGGGCGCGCCTTGAAGTCACCGTTCTCCTCGAACCACCGACCGAGGCCGTCCGGCCGGTCTCCATCACGAAGCGTTCCATTCCTGGGGTCCAGGAGCCGTTGGAAGATGTAGCGATCTTCGTCGAAGGCGAACTGGACGACGCATGGGGCGACGGAGGGGCTATACGGATGCTTCGGGTTCGCGAAGCGGTCGACCACAATGCGTTTCACTGCGGCGACCCCCACGGACTGCGGAACGAGCAGCAACACGTCGGTCTGGTTCACTTCGGTCAGGCCGGCAGAGCCGGGCAACTGACGAAGGGCGTCGTAGTTCTCAATCTGTCGACACAAGCTCTCCGCACTGTTCTCATGCAGCGCAAGCCGCGCTATTTCTCCAGCTAGCCCAGTGCCGTCCTCGAATACGACGGTGAAGTCGGGTGTCAGGGAGCTCCCCTCTCCGCTCGGGATCCGCGGGAAGCGCTCGAAATGTCGCACCGTGTCCGGAACGTCGGATCGTGAGGTGGTGAACGCCATTTCGAAGGCCGACACGACGTCTACGGCGCGGTCATAGGTCGTGAAGCCACGAAGTAGCCGCTCGACGCACTCGGCGAGGTCCACCGCTGGCGACACGCTCAGCCAGTCGTGAAGAGTTCGTCTCGCGTTGGCGGCGTTGAAGCTTCGACGTCCGCCACTTCGCGAGCGGCGAACCGCTCGGCCAGGTGCTCGGTCAGCCGCGTGAGAGCCCCGACGCTTGCGCGGTAGCCGGGGTAGATGAGAACGCGGTCGTCGAAGGTGATGAAGGCATCGAAGTTCGACCCATCGAGGTAGTCGGTAACGGCGACATGCAGGTAGGGGTTGCGGTGCAGCACCGCGATGCCGACGCCTCGCTGCTCAGAAAGCGCTTCCAGCACCTCAGAGACCGACTCACCGTTCGCGAAGATACCCGTCGGCATCTGAACAGCAATGACACGCTCTTGACGCTCGTGTGGTCGCCGCTCGCGGCCAGTCATGAGCGAGCGACGACGCGCAGCGGCCCCGACTAGAGCTGCCAACACGACATCCTCGAACAGGCGGAAGCTGCCGTCGTAGAAGGTCGCACCAGCCTGTCGGCGGAGATGCAGTGACAGTAGGTCGCCGACGTGGACGGTCAGCGTTCGTACGGACGCGAACTCCTCAACCTCGCCGAGTGCCTGGCTGTAGCTTGGCCGCGGAGCACGCCGGCCCTCGGCCCAGCCGCGCGTGTACGACGACCCGTCGTTGAGCACGCGCGCCGTCAGCCGGCTTACGTCCACGCGACCATGCTCAGCCAGAGCCGCACCAACGCCCTCGAAGTCAGCCTGATTCAGGACGAACGGAACAATGCGAGGCGCTGAGTTCGCGAGCCACCGCTCGACGCGCCGCCATCGCTCATCGGTGACCGGCACAGTGCCGATGAGGTGGTAAACGCCCTCTTCGGTCGTCGGCCAGACGGCGACGACGTACGCGTTCTCGGCCTCGCCAATTCGCAGTACTGCGATTGGACCGGCCCAGCCGAAGCCGCTAATGGTTCCGGCGCCTGCCAGAGCGAGGCGTTCGCCCGGTTCGCAGCTGTCGGCGATGACCGTCGCTACGGTCAGCTGATCCTCTCGTTCACCGCGGAACGTGGCGTGGACGAGGTCGCGCAGCGATTCCGGGGCTTGCCCACTTTCGGCCGCAGTCCAGAGCGCGCTGTCGAACGGCCTCGGCATCGTTGTAGGGGTCGCGCTCACGTCGGCTGCAAGGCTACCGGCCGTCAGTGCATGGGGGTGAGCCCGCACGATGGCTTGCGTCGGAGCTGGTGCGCCGTCGCGCCTGGCGACGAGGGATTTGTTCCCATGCGTAAGAAGCGATTGACCCGTTTCGTGAGAGTGACGGCCGATCGTCTCCTGGGACCGGGATTCGACAACGGCACGGTCGGCGACGTCGAGCCTCGGCGATCCGGCGATTCGCGCGCGGTCGGGCTATAGCTTAGGGTTCTATAGCCGTCCCATCAACTCCATCGGTTGGTTGCTGTCAGGCGCAGTCCCTGTCTGGCGGCGGCGAGGAGCGCCGGTACAGCCTTCGAGCGCGATCCCGGCGACCGGCGACTACCGCTGTTGGTCCAAAGCGGCAGTGAGGTCGGCGCTCCAACCCGTCGCCAGCCGTACGCTTGCGCGTGCGGGAGTTCGTGTACATGGTCGCCGCCGTCGTTGTCGCCGTCGCAGTGGCCATCTTCGCCCTACTCAGCGTCCTAGGTGGCGGCCTCCTCTTGGATTGCGGGTGTCGTGTTTCTTGCGCTCGCGGCGTTCCTTTTCCTCTGGGATTTTGAGAAGGACGAGGTCTTCGAGGACGCCTGGATCGAGATCGGACAGGTCACTGCGTCGCTGGTCGCTGCCGCTGCGGGCCCGCATTCCTCGTCGCACACTTCATCGGGTGACCGAAGCTGCGGCCCGTCCGAAACGGGCTGCTGCGCATCGTCCGAAGCAGTCTGCTCGCAGCCGCTTTCCGCGAGGCCGACGGTCTCGGAGACGGCAACGACGACTTAAGCTGCCCGTGGCCGTCTCAGACAAACACCGCCAGCGGCAGGACCTGAACCGCGGGCGCCTGGATGATCGGGTCGAACGTCTCGAGCTGTAGCTCGCCCTCCTGTACGGCGCCCTTGAGCATGTCCCGCGCGACATCCGGCCCCGTCGCCCCCAGCACCGGTACGCCGGAGCAGGTTGACGTCGTCGCCTTTTGTCAGCACCTGTAGTCGTGCCATCAACTTCATAGTCGGTTGCTTGGCAGCGGCTACATCCGACGGCCGGCGTAGCGTGCGGAGGTGTCTCCGACTCCGAGTCTGGTCGTTTGGACGGAGCATGCCCTTGCCAAGGCGGCTTTCCTTGGGTTTACCCGCGTCGATGTCGAGACCGCCGTGCTCGAGCACCATGGTGAGCGGCGCGCAAACACCGGCGCCGCTGACTGGACGGTCCGGGTCGGGCGCCTCATCGTGGCGTACAGCCATCCGGACCGCGGTGATGATCTCGCCGCGCGGGTCGTGACGCTCTGGCGCGCGCGGTAGGCTGACAGCGTGCGGATCGAAGGACATTACGATCGGGGCGCTGACATCGCGTGGCTCCGATTCGAGGGCTATGACGCACGCCGGGTTGTGGCAGATGAGGCCGAATCGGGTCTTGTCGAGAAGGATCCCGACACGGGCGCCGTCGTCGGCCTCGAGTACTGGCGAGCGAGCAGCACGCTGCCACCAGCATTTCTGTCGATGCTCGCGTCGCCCGACGCCGGCGTACCGGCTTAAGCCCCGCTCCTTCGTCGCCCGGCGCAGCTCGGCTCCTTCCGACGAGCCGAGGCACGCGAACCTCGAGCACCGCTCAGGGTTCGATAGCCGTCTCATCAACCTCACTGCTTTGCTTGCTGTCAAACGCAGCCCTGTCCGCAGCGGGCGAGAGCGCTCGTCCCGCCAGGCGGCATGCCTGACCGAGGCTCTATGACCTAGTCGCGGCGGTAGGTCACCTTCAGGTCGTCCTGCCAGTCCCCGGGGGCCCGGGCGAGCTGCCATCGGCCCTCGAAGGAATCGTGGCCGAGCGTGGCGGAAAAGCGCTGGGCGAATGTGGGGTCGTCTCGCCAAATGCGAAGTACGCCGTGCTCGAGCGAGACGCGGTACGTCCGGCGCACGCCGCGCGAGTCGAAGTACTCCATGACCAGCCCGTCGCCGGCCTCGGGGGCGCCGATGACGCTGATCGCGTCGGGAAAGGAGTCGTGGTCGTGGTGCGAGCGCTGGACGAGGAAGTTCCTGCCCTCGAGCCACTCGTACGTGGTGCTGCCCGGCACGATGGTGTCGAACTGCGGGTGGGTCGCCTCGGTGAACCAGGTGCCGACCAGCAGGTCAAACGGTTCTAGGACGGCAGCGTCCGGCTGTCGATTCGTGGCTTTCACAGACTCATTCTCGCCCAGCAGGTAGCCGGAAGGCAAGGCAGCGATTGAGTCACGAATCGACGATTCGCGATGGCCCCTTTTGGGGTTCGATAGTCGTCCAACAACCCCACCGACTCTCCAATAGCCGCCCGGGCGGGCGGCTCGGGTCGTCTCTGCGAACCATGTTCGGAGATCAGGTGTTGGGCGCCGGCTCGCGCGCGTCCGAGGGTGATGCTTCGATCATGAGTGGTGCCCACGATCAGCGTCTTCTATGGCATCGTGGTCCGCATGTTTGTGAAGGACCATCCGCCCCCGCACTTCCACGTCCGAGACGGCGAGTACCACGCGGGTCGCGATCGACACCGGTGACGTGGTCGACGGCCGCTTGCCACCGCGGGTTGAACGCCTCGTGCGCCAGTGGGCCGAGCTGCATCGTGGGGAGCTCGGCGACAACTGGGCGCGGATCGAGAGATCGCTCGCTCCGAACCGAATCGAGCCGCTCGCGTGATGGCTCCGCCGATAAAGGGTGTGACTGCGCTTGACGGGTATGTCATTCGAGTGTTGTTCGCCGACGGGCAGGTGCGGGACGTGGATATGGAGCCTGTCCTCGGCGGCCCGATCTTCCAGCCGCTGAAGGATCGGGAAATCTTCACGGCGGTCGTCGTCAGCGAGTTCGGCGACACGGTCGTTTGGCCCAACGGCGCAGATCTTGACCCTGAAGTGATGTACGGATTGGAACGCCCGTCGTCGGAGCCTGGACCTCGGATCACTACGCCGCCGCTCACCAGCGGGCGACATCAGGCGGCTTGAGCACCGGGTTCGATAGTCGTCCCATCAACTCCATCGTCGGTTGCTTGGCAGCCGCTACATCCGACGGCCGGCTCAGCGTGCGGAAGTGTCTCGGACTCCGAGTCTGGTCGTTTGGACGGAGCATGCCCTTGCCCAGGCGGCTCGACGACCGAGAGGACCTCGGGTCCGCCCGGGGCGGTGATTCCCACTGCACGCATGCTCAGACCTCCAAGATCGTTGGGTCGACAACTTCGGACCCGGAATGTAGGCCGGCCACGGCGGAGTCGGCGGAGTCGGCGGAGTCGGCGGGGGCGCCCGGCGCGGTCCGTTCTGGGAGCGAAGGAGGGGAGAGTCAGATCGCGCAGCGCCTGTCCTCTAAGTTGCGGGACGAGGGCCGGCGGCTGTGCCGGCCCCCGTCACGCAATGTGGCTCAGCCTCCGAAGCCACCCGGGCCGCCGTGGCCGCCGGGGCCCTGCATGACCTGGTAGGAGCTGTCGAGGTGGACCTCTACCTTGGTGCCGTCGGGCTTCGTGACGGTCGTCTCGAAGCCCCTGCCCGTCATGTCGTTGTTGACGGCACCAGCGGTGCCGCGGCCGACGCTCTTGACCGCGGCGGCCTTAGCCTTTGCGGCCGCGTCGCCGCTCACGGACTTCTCGGCGTCCTCATGCGCCGCGGTTCCGTGCGCCGGGCCGTCGAACCTCGGCGGAGTCTGCGTCGTCGTTGCGCTCTGGGTCGTGGTGCTCGCGGTCTGCGACGTCGCGGCGCCGGCGAGGGCTGAGCCGCCGAGTGCGAGCGCAGCGAGCGCCGCTGCGCCGACCAGCGCCTTCTGGATGCGGTGGAACATGCGTTCCGTCTCCTTGGTAAGTCCGGGCTTGTCCCGGGTTCGTCCAGCACGGTGCACGCGCCGTGTGAGAAGGCGGTCCCGATTCTCTGAGAATGCGCCGAGAGCCGATCGACTTGCCCAGCACAGTGAGGAGCGCGAGGCGAGCATGGTCGCGCCAACCGTTAGCGACGCCGAGATACGGTGGGGCCAGCACCTGCGGACCGTGCAGCGTCGTGGAGTCCGCCTCACCGGAAGGTCGTTCCCCATGGAGATCACGAGAAGCAGCATCGAAACGGCCAAGGGCCCCGCGGACTGGTTCACGGGCGACGTCTACATCGACCCGGTCGCGGCAGCGCCCACGCCCGCACGCGTCCAGGCAAACCTCGTCCACTTCACGCCGGGGGCGCACACCGCGTGGCACGCGCACCCGCTGGGCCAGACGATCTACGTCACCGAGGGCGTCGGGCTCGTCCAGCGGCGCGGTGGCCCGGTCGAGGTCATCCGTCCCGGTGACCGCGTCTTCTTCGAGCCCGACGAGGCCCACTGGCACGGCGCCGCGCCGAATCGCTTCATGGCCCACCTCGCGCTCAACGAGGTCGACGACGAGCACCCCGCCGCCCACTGGGGCGAGAAGGTCACCGACGAGGAGTACTCAGCCGCGCCGAGTGTCGACTAGAAGCAATAGCCCAGGGCTCCCTCGCCGCAGCCGACGTCCAGCGCGCGGCCGGGCGGGCTGTCGGCAGCTCCGCGACCAGCACGCCGTTCGCCCAGCCGCTCCACAGCCCGTCGTCGTGAGCCGCGTACCGCTCGTTCCAGTCCCGGTGTCCATCAACAAGCTAATCGGGATGCATCTCGCTGTGGGCCTTCAGGACCGCCGAGTCAAAGCTGGCGATCTCGACGTTCTCCCAGCCACGATGCTCCGCGTGGATCACGGTGGCTAATGCGAAGGCGTCCGGCAGCTTCAGGTTGGTGCGGGCGCGGACGGCCGCGGCATGGCTGGCGAGGTCCCTGTCGACGATGATCGTCTCGATGTTGAACTGGACGAGCATCTGCTCCACCAACTCGTGCGTGCTGGCGCGTACGGGACCCACCATGATCTCGGCGTAGTTCACGGCGCACAGCAACCGCCGGTTGCCCGGCGCCATCGAGGGTCGGACGCGCTTCACAGCCTCACCATGGTGTGCGTCGTCGCGGTTAAGGAAGCCGATCAGGACGTCGCTGTCAAAGACGACTACGCCCATCCGGCGCGAACGTCGTCAAGGTACCCGGGCGGATAGGTTTCGGAGTCCAGGCGACCGGCGAACTCGTCGATCAACTCCTCGGCCTTCACGAGCTCGATCCGTCCCGGTCCCGCGCTCCGCACCCTCACGTCGTCACCCGGCTCCAGTCCGGCCTCGCGCATGACTTCGGCCGGGATCGTGATCTGGTTCTTGCGCGACACGACGCTCATTGCCTTTACTCTACCAGCAGAAAGTAAAGGATGAATGGAGACTGGCGCGGGGTCGGGGAACACGCCGTGCTCGCCGACATCCGCGTGATGACGCTCGCGCTATCGGCGCCGCTAACGGCCGAGCCAGCGGGCGGGGTTCTCCTCGAAGATCGTCCGGAACGCCGCGTCGTCGAGGACGCCCTGGTCGCGCAGCGTCGGCACGACCTCGTCGAAGACGAGCGTCATGCTCCAGTCGCGGATCGCCCCCTGGGCGGCCAAGGCCTCCGCGGCCTCGGGCGGGAACCAGTCGATGGTCGCGCAGAAGTCCTGCGAGATGAAGATCCGCTCGGCGTGGCCGCGGCGCAGCAGCTCGGCGGCGGTCGCGTTGCGGCGGTCCATGGGGAGGTACATCTCGAGCCCGTAGCGGTCGAGGCCCACATGCACGCCGCGGTCCAGAAGTCCCTGTATGTAGTCGACGTCGTCGGTGTCGCCGCAGTGGGCGATCTGGATCTTCTCGGGCGCGACGCCCTCCTCGAGAAAGATCTCGACCTGGCGTGGACCCGTTCCGACCGCGGGCATCGAGTGCGCCATGATCGGAGCGCCGGTCTGCACCGACGCTCGTGCGCACGCGCGGTGGATCTTCTCGACGTGCTCGGTGACGCCGGGCGCATCGGCCGCGCACTTGAGGAACGCCGCCTTGATCTCGGTGCCCTGCACGCCCCGCTCGATGTCCTCGACGAAGTGCTCGGCCATCACGTCGGCGTCGCGGTTCTCGAAGTAGTTGGGAAGGAAGTCGTAGGTGTAGATGCCGGTGCACGCGACGATCTGCACGCCGGTCCGCTCGGCGACGTCGCGCATGAAGCGCACGTCGCGCCCGCCGAACATCGCGGTCGGATCGACGATGGTCTTGACGCCGCGCTCCTTGGCCGCGCTCACCGCCTCGACGGCCGCCGCCATCTCGGCCTCGGCGTCGTAGCGCCCGGGCCAGTTCTCGGCGACCGCCTCGTCGCGGAAGCGGACGTGCTCGTGGATCAGCGTGGTGCCGAGCTCGCCGGTGTCGAGCGGCCCTTGAACGGTGTTGACGGTGCTCATCAGCGCAGTGGATCTCCCCAGTCGGTTTCGTCCCGCAGGAGCGCCTT
>JAABUM010002287.1_pt1 | contig 26033 bp, 21 predicted proteins | sample 5559161 | NCBI WGS metagenome assembly JAABUM01 (sample SAMN10711868, study PRJNA513369) | rock metagenome | isolation source: Antarctica rocks | place: Antarctica: Victoria Land, Siegfried Peak nord
CTGTCGCCATTCAGTTCGCCGTCAAGACACGCGGCTGGCCCGCAGCCCACGTCCGCGACGCGCTGCTGCTCGTCGCAGCCGACCCCCACACCCGCAGCCCCCATGCGCCTGGCCGAAGCCGGACCATGGTGGGACCACGCCGAACGACCCGGCCTCACCCGCACCCGGCAGGAGCAGGACGAGCTCGACGGCCTGGAAGCCACCCTCGCCGACACCGACGACCGAGCCCTCCTGCAGCGCACAGCCCGCGGACAACTCACCGCCGAACACGAGCCCCTCACCCGGCTAAGCGTCGCCCGGCGAGCCTGTCGGCTGCTCGAACAGCAGACCCGCGACGCCGCACCGCACCGCACCTACGAAGGTGACCAAACGGCGGTCGACGCCAGCTGGCTAATCTCGAAGTCGAGGCAACCACGGTCGAGGACCGGCAAGCGATGACTCAGCCTTGGAGTGCCTCAACCGGTCGTCCCCTACCGCAGCACCGGAGCCAAGAGCGGCTTGGCGATCAGCGGCTCGTGGCGCGGCGAGCTGCGCAAGAGGGAAAGTCATAGCGGTTGCTTCATGCCCCTGGGGGTTCAATGGGGTTGGGCGGCCTGGTCCCCCCCGCGTTCATAGTCGGTGATGACGGCGACCTTATCCGCCGAGGCCGAGGTGAGGTCGAAGCGATAGCCGAGCCACTCCGAGACCAGCCGGCGCGCGAGTTCGATGCCGATCACCCGCTGACCTAGCGCCAGCACCTGACAGTTGTTGGACAGCACCGACCGTTCCACCGAAAGACTGTCGTGCGCGGTGGTGGCCCTAACACCGGTCACCTTGTTCGCGCTGATCGCCATGCCGATGCCGGTTCCGCAGATAAGGATCGCACGGTCGGCCTCAGCCGCCGCGATCTGCTGCCCGGCGGCCAGCCCAACGATCGGGTAGGACTTGGATTCAGCAGCGGCATGCACGCCGAGGTCAGCCACGGATGCCACCCGCGGGTCGGCAAGCAGATCTGCCTTGATGCGTTCCTTATATTCCAGACCCGCGGAGTCGCACCCGACGATGAGACGCCAATCGCCGGTCATCGGAAGCCCTGACCCAGTTCGGCGGAGGCCAGCACGGTGCCGACGGCTGCCAGGCAGAGGGCCATCGACGTTGCACCCGGGTCCGCGGTACCGACGCCTCTAACACCCAGCGGCCGGGCCCGGCCCAGCCGCGCTTCCAGCCGGGCGGTGTCTGCGGCGGACTCGGCTGCTCGCTGGGCCGCGGTTTGCCAGGCGGCCGCGATCGGCTCGCCGGTGCTGACTTGTGTAGCCAGGCTCTCGTGAAACGGCAGCAGCGCATCCAGGATGGTCTTGTCACCCAGCCGGGCACCCCCGACCCGGGCAAGTTCGGTGGCTGCCTGTCCGACCGCGTCCACCAGCTGCGCCGCACTAGGCGGCGGACCGTTGCCGAGAGTCACTCCCACCGCCCGGAGTAGCACTCCCCACAGCAATCCGCTGGTACCTGCGCCACGGTCGGCGAAGGCGTCGGCTGCCGCGCTCAGTGTGGCCTGCGCCCCGGCTGGGACCAGCGCACTGACCTGACAGGCGGCACGCAGTCCGCGAACCATGGCGGTACCGTGGTCGCCGTCGCCAGCTGCGGCATCTAACTGGCCGAGCAGCGTCTCGTTCAACTCCGCGGCCGCCAGCATGGCAGCCAACGCCCGCCGCACGAGTTCCGCGCAGGCCGCTGACGCGAACGGCTCAGTGCCGTTGGAAGCAGTCGCGAGGTCCGGTGCGGCCGCGAACTCCGGCCGGCCCACTTCGGCGGGTGCCAGCGCCGTTGCTGACGGGGCGACAAGGTGCGGCTGCCCGCGCCGAAAAGCTGACGTGTCCGCCGGGGCTGCCCACAGCTCGGCGAGTTCGTCGTCAAGCCAGGTCACCGTCAGAGACACCCCGGCCATGTCCAGGCTGGTGACTAGTTCGCCGACCTCGGGGAGCACCAGCTCGAGCCCGGCTTCAGCGAGCAGGCTGTTGGCGTACTTGAACAGCACGAACAGCTCCTCATACTTGATGGCGCCAAGCCCGTTGAGCAGGACCGCTACCCGGCCGTCCGCGTCGGCCGGCCGCTCGGTGAGCAGCGGCTCGACCAAGAGCCGGGCAAGCCCACGCGCATCGGCACGGGGAGCGGTGCGGAGACCGGGTTCACCGTGAATGCCTAGTCCGAGCTCCATAAATCCGGGGGGCACCGTGAACAGCGGGTCTTCAGCCCCGGGCAGTGTGCAGCCCGCGAGCGCGATACCGAAGCTGACGGTGCGCGCATTGGCACGGCGGCCCAGCCGTTCGACCTCGTCCAAGGTGTCGCCACGATCGGCCGCCGCGCCGAGGATCTTGAAAACGGTGAAGTCACCAGCAATGCCCCGGCGCTGCCGCGCGCGCTCGGCGGGTGCAGAGGCGATGTCGTCGGTTACCAGCACGGTTCGGCAGTCAATGCCCTCGGCGCGCAGCCGCTGCTGGGCCGCTCCGAAATTGAGCACATCTCCCGCGTAATTTCCGAAGCTGAACAACACTCCTGCCCCGCCGTCCAAGGCCCGGCCGGTTCGGTAGGCCTGCTCGGCCGAGGGGGAGGTGAATACCTCGCCGATGACGGCTGCGTCCGCCATCCCGGCACCGACGACGCCGCAGAAGGCCGGGTAGTGCCCGCTGCCTCCACCGATAATGACGGCGACCTTGCCGTGGCGCGGCCCGCCGCGGCGCATCACTGCCCAGGCGTCCGAGACCGGTTGCACGTATCGGGGATAGGCGGCGAGAAAGCCGTCGAAGGCATCACGCGCGAACTCCCGCGGGTCACCGGCTACATGCATCACACCGCTCCTGTGCAGGTCAGCGGCCGAGTCGCGGTAGTCGCCGCGGCTAAGATCGGGCGATGGACGTGAGCGTGCGAAAACTGCGGTATTTCGTCGTGGTGGCGGATGAAATGCACTTCACCCGCGCCGCACATCGCCTGTTCATCACGCAACAGTCGTTGTCTAAGCAGATCCAGGAATTCGAGGCCCAGCTTGGATTCTCGCTGTTTCTGCGCAGCCGCCGTTCGGTCGAACTCACCGCGGCTGGGCAGATCCTGCTTGCTCGGGTGCGCCCCCTGCTGATCGACCTGGCCGACGCAGTGGCGAGCGCACAGCGGGCCGGACGTGCTGATGTGGCCAGCCTGCGAGTGGGCTTCGGTACCTTCGCCGCGCTCGAACTGACCTCGCTGATCCTGGAGGAGTTCGGGCGGCTGCATCCGGACGTCGAGGTAGACATGCGCGAATATGCCTTGCCGGACCAGACGGCTGGCCTGGCCGATGGCTGGGCAGACGCGTCGTTTGTGCGGCCGCCATTGGCCGCTCCCGGTCTGGTGATCCAGCCGTTGTTCGTCGAACCGCGTGTGCTGTCGGTCGCGCGATCTCACCCGCTCGGGGGTCGGTCGGCGGTCGATGTGAGCGAGGTACTGAACCTGACGCTGAGCATCGGAATGTCCGATGACGAGGAATACCGGCGATTCTGGAGCCTGGACAGTTTTCGAAACTCTGGCACGGCTCCCGCGTTGCGCCGGACGAGTACCAACACCGAAGAGCTGCAGCTTGTCGCCAGCGGCATGGCCTGCACCGTGAATCCGGCAGCGGTGGCGCGCTACCTGCCCTACCAGGAGGTCGCTTGCATCCCGATCACCGGAATCCCAGGTTCGGTACTGGCGCTGGCGTGGCGCAAGGGCCACCGCAACCCGTTGATTACCGATCTCGCGTCGGCGGCGCGCACCGTTCGGGATCGTGAGGCAGACATTGTCTGGGCGATCGAACATCCGTTCCCGGCTGACGGGGCAGCTGCACCAAGTCATAATCGTCTCACGACGACGACGATGACGACGCCAGCCGCGGCTCAAGTTCGAGCTTGGGTACCGTCACGTTGAAGGGCACCACCCCGGCGGTGCCCTTCCGGATTCGGTTACGGAGCACGAGAACGTGCCAGACCACCGCTACCACCGCGGCACCCGCCACCACCTTGTCGGCGCCGTGGAACGGCGCCGGCAGGGTCAGAATCAGTAGCGCTACCACCACCCACGCCAGCCCCACCGCCATCAGCACCGGCCCTAGCCGCCCGAGGCTGAAGCCGCCCCGGACACTATCCAGCTCACTGCGGCGCCGCACGTAGGACCCGACGATCAGCAGGTACACGATGTAGGGCGCAATAGAGGTCGAGCCGATCAGCGTGGCAAAGGAATTCGACTGAAGGTAACCGTAGATCATGAACGCGATGCTTATCGCCCCCCCGATGAGCAACGCGAGTATCGGGGTCCTGGTCCGGGAGTTGACCGCCCGGAATGCTCCGGAGAAGGGCAACATGTTGTCGCGACCCATGGAGTACAGCAGCCGTGCCTGGGCGGCCTGGTTGGCCACCACCAGCGCGATCATGGAGAAGGCGACGACTGCGATCAGCACCCTGACCAACGCGTGCGGCAGCCAGTAGTCGCCGATTGTGACTAGTGGCAGGGCAGCCCCCTGCACGGTCTTCAGATCGGGCATCACGATCGTGAAGCAGATCAGCGCCAGCATGCCCAGTACAGCCGAGCCGATGATGCCGGTCAGGATGGCGCGCGGCACCGCTCGTTGCGAATCGACGGCCTCCTCGGTCAGGTCCGCCGACAGTTCAAAGCCGACCATCGTGTAGATGCCGAGGAGCCCCGCCAGTGCGAAGCGGTACCAGGTCGAGCCGCCAGCCGTCCCCATCGTGTCGGAAAGGTTGTGCACGCCACCGCCGCTCTTGCTGCTGGCTCCCCAGACCACAATCAGGACCACTGCGAACAGCACGGTGCCGACGATCTCGGCGATCACAGCGGTGTTGTTGACTCGGGCGGCGATCTGCACGCCGACCACGTTCACGACGATGGTCGCCACCAGAATGACTACCGCGAGGGCCAGCACCAGGTGCCGGGACGGGTTGTTCTGACCCAGCGCGTTGAGCAGCAGCGGGGTGGCGCCTAGCAGCACGATCGCCCCGCCGGTGATGCTCATGTACAGCAGGCCGAAGAATCCGGTGTACCAGCCATACACCGAGCCAACCAGTCGGGAGCCCCACTGGTAGGCGTACCCGGCGAGCGGAATCTTGGTGCTCAACTCCGCGATGATGAGCGCCATCACGATCTGGCCGAGCGCGGCAAGCGGCCAGGTCCAGATCGATGCGCCGCCAAACTCATTGATCGCGAATCCGAAGTTGAGAAAGATGCCGGTCGAGATCGAGACGATGGAAAATGCAACCGAGAACAGCGAGAAGAACCGCAGCGTCCGGCGGAGCTCTTGTTTGTAGCCGAATGCGGCGAGCGTCGCTATCTGATCGCCCCCACGGGACGGGGCGGAGCCCCTGGCGGCAACCGAAGTCGCAGGGCTACCAGCCGGACTCGAGGGTGCGGACGTTGACATGAACTCTCCTTTTGAGTCGGCCATTAGGCGGCTGACATGCCGCGGAATTCCTGTGCCACCAGGGCAAAAGCCGGCTCGGTGCCCGCCAACGCCCGGTCAACGACACTGTCGTCTAGGGCACATGACATAAACCAGTTGTGACGCGGGTGCAAATACACGCCGTTGCGTACCGCGGCGGCGGCAAAGGCCCGTAGCATTCGGTACTGCGAGTCCCCGGCAAAGGTCATATACGGCATCACGTCTGGGCCGGTGTAGCAAACCGCCAGACCTGCCGCGTCGGCCTGAGCGAGCAGACCATGCCTGAGCCGAGCGCCCGCCTGGTTCATGATGGCCACGCCATCGATTTCCCGTAGCCGGCGCAGCGTCGCGATGGCTGCAGCCATCGGTACCGAGTTCATCCAGAACGAACCGGTGAAGAACACCCTCGAGGCCGCGTCGCGGAGCAGTTCGGTGCCACTAACCGCGGCGAGCGGGTACCCGTTCGCGATCGCCTTGCTCCACGCGCTGAGGTCAACCCGTATGCCGAGGGACTCCCAGCTGCCGCCGTGCGCCAGCCGGAAGCCGCACCGCACGTCATCCAGCAGCAGCAGGGCGCCGGCCGCGTCACAAACCGCGCGCACGTGGCGAGCGAACCCGGGCTCGACCAGCTCTTGATCCTCACCCTCGACGTGCCTGAACGGCAGCAGCAGGACGCCCGCGAGATCGTCGCCGGCTTCGGTCACCGCCTGGTCGAAATCAGCGACATCGTTGTAGTCGAAGTAGCGCATCCCCGCGCGATCCGTCGGCAGCGTGCCGTTGTGAACCGGCGTACACCAGGGCGCCGCACCGTGGTAACAGCCATGGGCAGCGAGGATGATGCCCCGGCCGGTGTGCTGGCGGGCGATCGTCAGGCAGGCGGTGGTCGCATCTGTGCCGTTCTTGGCCAGCATGGCCCACTCAGCATCAGCGATGCAGTCCACCAGCGTCTCGGCCAACACGACCAGCCGCTCGCTTGGGCCGTTCAAGCAGTCACCCAGCGCGCGTTGCTCAGCCGCCGCGGCTTCCACGACCGGATCCCGGTGCCCGAGGATCACCGGACCCCACGAGCACATCAAATCGACGTACTCACGCCCGTCAACATCGACGAGGATCGCGCCGAGGCCCTCCCGAAAGAACTGTGGGTAACCCTCTGCCAACTGCGAGACGGCCTGATGCCCATACATGCCGGCGGGTATAACACGCTCCGCACGTGCCGCCAGCACGCTTCCGCGGCTCTGAACGGCCAGGTTTGTACTCAGGGGAAGCTCCGTAACTGTCGTCTCACCGAACACTCAGTTTGCGACCTGCTATCAGAGAGGGGAAACATTCACCTGGGTCGCCGTGACAGCCATTGAGTTGTGATCGCGGGCGGGGAATGGAGCATCCCAGGCGGTTTGCGGATGCGTGACCATCTCACCTACCAGCAGTACAGCACGCCGACGCTGGCCGATTGGCAAGGGCGCGTGTCCTGCAGGGTCCGTCCGGCTTGGGTGCGGCGCCACGGTCCAGGGGCTGCGCCGCGACCTCGGTCAGCCCTCGGTCCGCTGGTCCGCCCCCTGCCTCGCTGTCGCCATTCAGTTCGCCGTCAAGACACGCGGCTGGCCCGCAGCCCACGTCCGCGACGCGCTGCTGCTCGTCGCTGCCGACCCCCACACCCGCAGCCCCCATGCGCCTGGCCGAGGCAGGACCATGGTGGGACCACGCGGAACGCCCCGGCCTCACCCGCACCCGGCAGGAGCAGGACGAGCTCGACGGCCTGGAAGCCACCCTCGCCGACGCCGACGACCGAGCCCTCCTGCAGCGCACAGCCCGCGGACAACTCACCGCCGAACACGAGCCCCTCACCCGGCTAAGCGTCGCCCGGCGAGCCTGCCGGCTGCTCGAACAGCAGACCAGCCGCGCCGGCGCGGCCAGCCTTGCCCGTCCTGAACGCGGACGGCGATGCCGCTCCCAGTGCGCTTATGAGCAGACCCGAAGGGCGCGCCCACGGGAACACGTGCTCTGGCGGACAAGCGGCGACCGGAACCGGCGAGGCCCCCCTGAGGTTCAGCTCTCGCCCCGCGTGACCGGTATGACGAGCATGCGGAACATCCCGCTGCGGGTGCTGTCGACCGTGGAGTAGTCGAGCCAAGCAGTGCGGTATTGGCCCCGCAGCGCCAGGGACTGCGTGCGACCTTGAGTTGTGCCCTTCCCGGCCCGGGGGTCCCATGCCCGCTCGCCGGAGATCTGGGCGCCTTCATGGATGCGGAACGCGTCCGCGATCGTGGCACGAAGCACTTGCGGTACCCGCCAGTGCAACGAGTCGTTCGTCAGGCACAACATGACGCCGTTCCAGCCCGGATTGGCCTCGACGAAGCGTTCCAACCGAGCGACGTCCTTGATCACGTCGTACCGGACGATGTCGTGCGCCCCCGTGTTCGGCAAGGCGTAGGGCTCGCCGTCGACGGTGCCGGTCCATGCCGCCTTCAGGTACTTCAGCTCCAGCGCCGTGGTACGCCCGAGGTCGGGCCGGAACAGCAGCACGTCGACGCTCTCACGTAACTCGGCAGCCGGCCGGTACTCCAGGCGGACGCGCAGCAGCGGGTCCAGCAGGTGCGCCTGCCAGGCCAGCTCGTGCTGGAAGTCAGCCTCGGAGTGAAACACCGGGCGGCTTCGACGCATCGCTGCCAGCACAGTGCCCAGCTCCAGGCTTCCCGCGAGCTCCGTCACCGCGTCATTGGATCAGGAGCAAGGCAACCATGCTCGGCGGCGCGATACCGGCGTGCCCTGCTGGCCGGAATACGCGCCCCGGCCGAGCCGATCCGTTGCCGCTTCACGCGGTGGTGTCGGTCCCTGATGATGGCCGAGATCGCGGTGCTGGACCGGGAGATGTTCGCCGAGGCGGATGCTGCCCGGCTGCTTCGGCGCAATCAGTCAGCGCTGCACTATTTGGCTCGAGGGCGGTGAAGGCCGCAGCAAGACCTACGGCCGGTGATCCGCGTAGATCCGACCGGTGCCAGGTCGGTGACCTGGGCCCAGTTCGTCGAGGCCGGGCTGCTGCGCGCCTACCGGCGTTCGCAGGTGCCGATGCATGAGTTCCGAGCGTTCATCGACGAAGTGCGCGAACGGTACGGCGGCCTACCGCTGGCGCACGAGCAGCCGTTCGTCAGCGGCAGGCGGCTGATCCAGCAGGCGCAGGAGACGGCAGGGCTCGACGCCGACTTCTGCCTCGTAGCTGCTGCGGGTGGCCAGTCGATCCTGATTCCGCCGTCGCAGTTGTTCGTCGCCAGAGTCACCTGGACCGACGGCGTCGCCTCTGCTGGCGCCCGCACGATGACCCCAGTAACCGGTCCGGATGGATCCCGACGTCCGGTTCGGTCGCCCCCTCGTTCGCGAAATCTCCACCAGCGTCCTCGCAGAGCACGAGCTGCCGGGCGAGGACACCGCGGAGATTCGCCGAAGCGTTTGGGCTGAGCGGCGCGACGTGCGGTGAGCGCTGGCATACGAGAACTCCGCCGCTGCAGCGTGACCCGGCACCGTCGGTTGGCCGCAGTCCGCTTCTACGTCGACGCCGACCTCCTCGGCCTCGCCAAGATCCTCGTCCAACTCCGCGCGGACGTGACTTACCCAGGTGACGCCGGCGGAACGGTCCACCGATGGCAGCGGCCTGCGTACCCGGTCACGGACCCGCGACGCCTGACCCTTGTGGTTCCGCGAGGTGACCCGCCACGGCTGCCTCGTCATCACCCGCGACGCCAAATCGCGGTGCACCGAGCGGAACTTGACGCCGTCCGTGGCAGCGGCGCAAGGATCGATCCCGAGCAGACTGGTTTCGGCGAAGAAGCGCATGGTGCTGTCGACGCAGCGAGGTCGGCGCTGCCTGGGCGGGGCGAGGTTGGCTGTTCCGCGTTCGGGACACTCGTCCACCCCAATGCTTGCCTCGGCGCGCAGAGCATTCAGGGCGAGTCGAAGCCACCGTACTGCCGGAGGACATTGATCATCGCGCGCAACCGTACGACAACATTTGGGGGCAACGGATCGGGATTGAAGTGCGTCACGGTGTTGCGGATTTGACGGAGGTCGTCCAATTGGCGGTGGAACGTGACCCTGTCGAGCCTCCAGCCGAGGCGGAACCACTGGCTCTCATTGCTGAAAATCTGCACGTAGTCGCCCATCGCCAGATCGTCGAAGGCCTGTATTCGAGCCTCGCCGCCGATGCAGAGGCTCCTGACCTCGTCGAGATCGCAGTGGCGCGCCACGACCGCTCGAAGCATCTGGTCGAGTTCTCCTATGAGGAAGAAGGGAGTCGCCAGCCCGCCGTAGGCGTGTACTACGTCGGCCGCCGTTACGATGCCGCTGACCGTCTCGTCTGGACCGCGCACGAAGACGAAATCGGAGTTCTCGATCTCGGGAAGAGCATCAATCAGCTCAGTACTGAAAGGGAGGGTGACGCGAGGCTCGATGGCATCGGCAAGCGTCGCCGTACGGTCCTGGTTCTGGGCGGAGGCCAGTGACTTCCAACTAATGGCTCCGTACAGCTTGCGTGGGCCAGTCATTACGGCGAGCTGCGAAAAGTCATGCAACAGCATGAGCGTCACGGCCTCGTCCGATGTTGCATTCGGGCTGACCCAGACGACTCCGCCGAGCGCCGAGGCAAGGTTGCCCAGCCGTAGGCCGACGTCTGCGCGCTTGCCTGAGCTCTCCGTGCCTCCGGGGGGGACCGCTGGTCCTTTAGTGTCCTCCGTTTCGTCCCTACCTGCGGCTGCAGCGCTCACGATGCGGACGGTCGTCTCCAGGGTGACATCCCGGAAGTCGGGCGTGCTTAAAAGGCCATGGTTATCCAGGTCCGCTGCTATCCGCTCGGAGACAGAGTCGTCCCGACCCTTGGAGTTCCAGTGGTCGAGCAGCTCGGTCACGTTGAGGCTGAGCGCTTGGCCTGCTTCTGCAGCTGCCGACGCCTCCTCCAGCCACGCAAAACGCCCAGATTCAACGCCCGCCATGGACGAGTCATCCGCATGCCGCTTAAGAAGTTCGCGCCTTAGGGCCCCTAGCGTGGGACCGTTCCCTCGACATAGGGCCCAGGCTGACCACCCGTCCACCGCACTCAGCTCAGCCGCCTCTACAGCCGCACGGGACGGGCTGCGGAAGCGCCTGCCGTCGGGGAGACGCAGCGCACCGTCGTCCTCGACCCAAGAGACAAAGCGCTGGCCGAGGCGCCGCCGGTGGAACTCGAGTTTGTCGCCGACCTGCAGGAGGCCGCCCTCCAGCAGGTCGCGAATCTGCACTCGCCGACCGTCAAGCAGAAGAGCGCTCCGTCCTGACGGACTCACCGCCAAGCCCCCCTTGATCATGCGAATGGACCCAGTGCCTGATACGCAGTGAATGTCCCCAGCCAGGGCGTATAAACGGGTTCTCCGCACTTGACGGGAGTAGCGAGGTAGGTGGGAGCCTGACCCGCTCTCCCGGACACTTCAGCTCGACAAGCTCCCGGCGCACTGGCCCTAGGCCGACCCGGTCCGCCTGGCCCTGATTCGCATCACCGCGATCCCGCTGCGCTGCTGAACGCCACCCCCGCCCCCACGACCAGGAACCCGGAGAAGTCGGCAGACCGGCAGCTCACCCCTGCCCGGACTCACATCAGCAGCCGGCGCCACGACCGATCTACTGCAGCTCCCCACCCGCCAAGATCAACGGTGCATCCCTGGGCTAAGCGCCAGCTCCTGGGCAAGCGATGGTCGAACCCCTCCTGCGAAGCCATGTTTGGATCTACGGGCCGAGCGGCAAACTCGGCTCGAGAGGGGCGCCGCGGTGGAAGCAGCGCGCCCTGCATAACGCGACCAAGCACGCATACGCACTCAGTCGAGGGGTGCGGCATGGCCCGCATCTCGGGGTATGACCGGGTCTCGGGTGCGACGCTTGCCCAGGTGCTGCAGGGTCAATCGGAAGTGGACCCAGATCGCGTCGCCGCGCTCATCCGCGCCCGGACGGTCTAGGTGGCGAGTGCCGAGCGGTCCTTCCCGCCGTCGGACGCGTGCCGCTGCTGATGTTGTGCGACCCGGCCAAGCCCGAGGTCGACGGCGGCGGAAACTCTCATGGGTCCATCGGCCGGACTGTGCTCGACCTGCTCGGCCTCTCGACTGGTACCACGCTGGCATCGAGCCCACGAGCGGTCACCTAGGCCGAAGGTGGCTCTAGGAGCCTCCTCATCCCAGCAGGCTCCTCACGTGGTCGTCCAGTTGCTCATCAGTAAGGGTGGAGAAGTCGATGAACGCCAACCTGCGCCTGAGCTTGGGGGCGATGTCCCGGAGAACCCGTCGATGACCCCCTGACCCCTTGACAACGACCCTGGCAATGGCTCGAGCCAAGGGGGGGTTGCCGCCAATCGACGTGCGCTCAAGCAGTTGGTTGACGTCCGATTCTCCTAACTTACGTAGCAGCGTGAGGTCAACGTGGCCACCGTCTGGTCCAGAACCAAAGACGAGTGCCTGCCACCACAATCGAGCGAACATATGCCGAGTTAGATCGCTAGCGACCCACCGCTCTGCATTATCTCCCGAAAAGCGCCAAAATGTGACGTCTGGCATAAGCACCAGCGCGAGAAACGTCCACACCCCTGGTACGGCCGCCTCCACCGTGCTCATCACCATCGAGTCGTAGACCAGCTCCGCGGCCGCGCGATCAAACTCGATACGCTGTGATGAGCTAGCCGGCTCTGGGTATTCGAACGCCTCTGCAACCGATCGCATGTCCGTGGCCAAAGCCAACAGCCCGTCCGGTTTCATACGCGCCCCGCCGGTTGGGGCGTAAGTGGCCTTCGGGTGGACCGCTCGAGACCGCTCGCGCAGGTCCTGGACAGATCTCTTCGGCAGACGCGCGTATTCGGCCAGCCCGTAAGTAGCACTTAACCGCGGCCATAGATTATTCACGACAGCTGCCGCCCGAACCCAAGTGCCCGGGCCCGGCCAGCAATCTCAGCCCTAAGGTCCATTGAAGAGTGATCGCCGGATACCCACGCTCCAGGGTTAGGGATCACTCGCGCAGCGAGTGTGCGAGCCACCGCACCGACCGTCTCATCCTCCAGTGATTCCAGCTCATCCCAGCGTGATAGCGCCCAGCGCACCAGCTCTTCGACCAGGCCCTCCTCTAGCTGGTTGACAAGAAGTCGCTGAGCCTCAGTGTGGCGTGCCGCTTTCGAAACCGCCGCCACAAGGTCAACATCAGCCGAATTTATCAGCAGCAACATAGACCCCATTACTGGCCCATCCGCCGAAGCCGGCAGCTGCAGGTACCAGCTGACGTTGGGGTTCCTGCCCACCTCGTCGAACGCCACCACCTCAACTGGAAAAGCGGAGCCGTCGCCGGTCAGTCTCAGTCGAGACTCGTCGGACCAGAGGATGCTGCCAGCCCACTTGGCCTGACCCGCGGTCGGCGAAAGCCGATCGCGCCGAAGAACGATCCGTCGGGTCAGCACAATTTCCGAGCCGGCTCGCTCCGGCGGAACCGTCATCAGCATCTCGATGTGATCAGCAGTCAAATCTTGGACTACCGGTTCACCGACGAGAGCCGTGTCCAGGCAGCGCCAGCCGACCGCTAGCCCCAGGGGACTGCCATCCGTCAGGTCGGTATCGACGCGAAGAGCGTCGATGTCGATGCGCAGCGCGCACCGCAGGTCCAGGCGAGTTGCGTAGTCCCAGCTCGCCACAAAGTCACCGATGTCCGCCCACTGGCCGTCAACGAGTTGCTGCCAAACGCCAGCCCGCACGACTCCCGGCGCTGGCACAAAGAAGGGTTTCACGTCTTTCACGATGCGGGCTCCGCGACAGTAACCGTGAGCTTCAAGCGCATCACGGCGTCAACCTCGGGGCGGATTCTCACCCGCCAACGACGGCCCTCATCTGGCCCCAGCACGAGAACGCCTCCGGGCCGCAGCTCGCCAGCCTCCTCTGACTGCCAACCAATCACCGACTCGCCCACGGCACCTGGCACGGGCTCGACACCCTTGTCGAGAACAACCACTGGTTCCGCCTGAATGAGGCGGGGACTTGCCCAGGCGGGCATTTCGATTACCGCTTGAAGTTCCAGGACGCCAGCAAACTCAACGAGCGCTGGACCGAACAAGAAGCGCGGGCTGGTGGACCCACCTCCGCCACCCGAGCCACCTCCGCCGCCACCGCCGGTTGATGCTGTGGCGCCATCGCTCTCGGCGCCAGCCATCAGACCGGAGAGACGCCCCGACAATGCGGCAAGCGGTATACTATTTCCAGCACCTTTCAGTTCGCCCGGAGCGGGTTCGTGGAGTTTCTCGCGGATGAAAGTTCGAGCCAGTCGAACAACTCCATGTGCCGTGCCTTGAAGTGACTGCAGGACCCAGTCATCATGCGTCGGAGGCTCGGCCTCGGCGAAGTAGGCGTCCGCCTCGGCGCTCGCACGAAAAACTGCCGCGTACTGAAGCGCCTCGTCAATTGGCGGTTCACCCTCGCGGTAACAGACCACCAGGTCTGCCTGACGCATCAGAGCACAGTGACGGGCCGTGCCCGTATACGGGGCGGCCGCCTGCAGGAGTGGGTTTCCCTTAGTGGGAGCAATGCCTCGGACGAGGTGAAACCGCCCAATGTCGCGTGGAGCAACCGTCCGACTAGGGGACGTTCCGTACGCGCCCAGTCCGCGGTAGGCCTCAACGAACTGGCGCAGCTCGTGCACGGTCGACGGGTCGGGTACGGGAAGAGTGAAGCCATCTCGCTTCATTGAGCAAACTAGACGACTCCGACGCTCGGGCAGCATAAGTGGCCAGAGGTTCCAAAGCATGGCAGACACAATGAACGCGGCAGCCTCATCCGCGTCTCGTGGCCGCTCTGTGCCACCTATCTCCGTGGTCGTACCAAGGTTGGCATCGACGATCGCGATCGTGGTGCCGGTCTGGCCGGGTTCAAAGCGGGGAAGCCCAAGCTTCTCTGCCATGGCCGCAGCGTCTGCGTCTAGCAGCGGCGACGCATACGCCTCGTCGGCCACCCCAAGCCAGTGGCGCCCAGTAAGAGGAATACCCTCTTTGGTGTAGCCGTCTCCGAGCGCCGCTCCGATCAGCCGTCGCTGCAGGTGGCCTCGGAACACGCATACGCTGTCCACTACGATCACGTGGCACCGGCTGACGTTGTAGAGGATTCCTTTGCCAAAGCCGTAGGACCCACCCCCGCCGCTGACTCCCTTGCGCTCGCCGACGTTCCGAATGAAGTTCACGAAGTCACGTCGCTCGCCCGGCTCGGAGACCTCGTCCGCTCGCAAGGGACCACCTAAACCGCTGGTGCCCCGATCTGAAATACAAAGAACGGTCGGCGGACCCTGCATCGCGGCCGACAGGTTGAGCCGGGAGCCAGCTGGCTCGGGGAGAAGGAAGTCAGACCAGTTTTGAAGCTTGGCACCCGACAACTTCGTCAGACGGAAGTCGTAGTTGACCTCATTTCCTCCAGGGAGTACTGCGTCGCGCGTATTCTGCGCGGTCTCGCGGACGAGCACGATGAGGGGGTCGAGTTTGGGCGTGCCAAGTTGCCTGCGGATACCCTCAGATGCGGTCGAGCCCTCGGCTGCGACCCGCTGGGACCACCAAGCCGGGACGTTCACGTCTGTGCCTCAGTCCATTCGCGAAGAGCAGATACTCCGAGGCTGGCACCAGCTCGCAACGACAGCATATCGATCGTGTACTGAACCGCATTCACCCCTCCCAGCGAAGCAGACGCTTCAAAGGAACTGGGCACGATACGAGGCGTTTCTGCGCCGACCGGCACCGTCTCGATGCTGACGACGTCGAACCGCTGCGGGTACTCATCCGCGTCGGTGCTGACGTACCCCGCCACCTTTAGTCTTCGTCGAATCTCCGCCTTATCGGCTGACCGCTGCGTGACTTCCGCAACCAACGCGGGCAACGTCTGTCCAGAATCAGATTCGGCTAGGGTCGCAACTACCAACGCGAGCGGAACTCCCGGCGCATCGAGTTGCGCGACGCCGTGGATCTCAACCACCTTGGACGTCTCACCGACCGTCTTAACCTCGAGGGCGTAGCGGGGGAACAGAAGATCCTGTGGCTCGCGCAGCGGCCCCGCCAACACTCGACATCGATTGGGCTTGCTCCCGGACCAGACACGATGCCCAGAACCGTCAGCTCGCCAAAGATTGACATGATCGCCGTCGTAGAGAGGAGCTGGCGACGTCGTGTCTGCAGAAGGTTTCGCCAACGATCAATGACCTCGACTGTTCGAGTCGCTGGCGCGGCTTCCTTTTCATCCAGCGAGGTCAGCACGTCAGCGAGCACGTCGTCGAAGAGGTCAAACAGGTCAATCCGTGTGCAGGTGACGTCGAGAAAATGCCGCGGTGGCTCGCTGAAGCTATACGTCCGAACTCGAACGGCTAACGCACCTTCCGACGCCTCGAGCTGCAAGGCCTCGTCGCCGATCGGTACAAGCAAGTGACGCGTTCCCGTGCCGTCAACGCCGACTCGGACAGCTCCGCTTTGGAACGACAGAGCCATCGGCGACGCAGCTATGGCCGAATCTCCGTCTGACATCAACAACGGCCATGAGTGCCGCAGTTCTCGGCCCCAGTCGGTAACCGTCACTGATCCTCATCGCCGCTGAGGCTGGCCAGCTCGGCCTCCTCAACCTCGAGCACGACGGCGCTGAGGTCGACCGTCATGTACTCGTTGCGGACCGAACCTTTGGCGTTACCGGGGAAGACCATCGCCAGCCCGATGACGTCGGCGACGGCAGTGAGCCTGGAGCGAGTGAGCTTGTTGGACTCCTCGGGCGCCGAGCCTGGATCGATCGGGTACAGGAGTAAGAGCCCCTGGTCCTTGGCCACCGCGTCGCTGTTCCGGGCCTCCATCAGCTTGGTCTCGTTCACTGCCCGAGCTTCTTTGGTCGTCAACGCCAGGTCGATCACGCGGTGATCCTTTGACATGAGTGTCTTGATGTCGGCCCGTTCGGGGCCGGTGCCGGTGAGCTTGGATCGCTCAATGCGACCGAAGTCGAGCCCTCCAAGCCGAACGATCCCGTGGTCGGCCGCCGGCGCCGCCATGATGGCCACGCTCCAGAGCTTGAGGGCGTCCGCCTGCTCCTGCTTTTCTATGTACTTGAGGACTAAGGTGCGATCCAGGTCGGCCGAGTCGGGGTGAACTTGATAGTTGCCGATGAATGTCTTGATCAGGTCAACGTCCACTGAACGGAAGAGCGTTCCACCACCCTCCAGGGCCTCCACCTGACCACCGGCTGCGCGGATCGCCTTGATGAGCGTGTCGCTGGCGTCGACATTGTCCTGAAGCCAAGCACTGTTGTGTTCCGGGAAGTACCGGGTCTGCACCCGTCGCCCACCGAACGACGCATAGGCCGGTACCGCCGCACCCATCTTCGCCGTAATGCGCAGAACGGGGTGTGTCCGAATCCGCACGCCAAACTCGTCCGGCTCGAGCCCTTGCTCCTCGTAGCGGTCAATGTCGAGGCGGATCTCGTGCTCGACAGTTGCAAGGTGGCGGAACCAGCTACGGAGTTGATCAGTCATCCAGATTCGGGGTAAGTCCTCATAACCGGGCCGAAAACCAAACCACCGGGCCATCTGAAGGAGCGTGTCGTAGGCGCCAGCCGAGCGCACGAAGAAGCTAACGACCAGACCTTCGAGGGTCAGCCCGCGACTGAGGGTGCTGCCGCCGACCGCGATAGCGATCTGACCAGACGTGCTGTAGTTCAGCCGGTCATCGCTCTTGCAGTTGTCCAAAATGATCTTAGTGTTCGCGACCACTTCCGGCAGTTCGGCAAGCACATCCTCGAAGGTCAGCGGTGCAAGCCTCGGGAAGAGCTCGGCTGGGACCAACGCGCGCTCGGTATTCCATAGGGTCTGAAGCTCGCCAAAAGTCGCGTTGTCTCCTGCCTCCAGACTTTGGATCATCTCGTCACGAAGATTGATGAGAGGGATGCGGTATGACTCGTGGACGGCGATCTTGACTGACGTGTGCACCAGCATGGTTGAGTGACCGAAGTCACCGCGGGCGCGTCGCGCAGCAGTGGCCAGCCAGAACCACCGCGTTGCATCACGCAGGCTCTCGGTGATCTCCGGCTCGAAGTCTGCAGCGGCCTTCTTCCCGACCGGGCCAAGCCGTTCTACCTCGTCGTCATCGATGATTCGAACCATGTTGTAGCCGTCAAGCTCGGGCCCGGAAGCCTCATCGCCCTCTACCACCTCACGACCGAAGATGCGCTCTGTACCGAAGTACCCGTCGGGCCGCGGTAAGTTGAGGATGAAGTTCGAGGGATATAGATCCTTACCGCTGGGGTCAATAAGGATGTTTGCGAACGGAGTGGCGGTGTAGCCGACGTAGGTGCACTGCGGGAGTTGACCAATGATGCTCAGAATGAGCGGGTTGATCGTCCTTGTGGCGACGCTTGCCTGGTCGGCTTCGTCGTCGACGATCAGCGTCGGGAGATCGTTCAGTGCATGCTGCTTCACCGCGTCCTCGAGCCATTTGTTGAGCTTTGTTAGGACTGCTTTATTCTTTTTGACGACGATCAGCGCGACTTTGCCGTCCTGACCGAGAATGGCGGCAGGCTGTGTGGCTGGTGCGTAAAAGTCGCGCTGCAGGGTCGTCAGGTTGACCCAGGCGGTCTGATTGGTCTGTTGTAGTTGCTGGTCGAGCCGGTGCTCGGGCGGCAGCGATCGGAACCGCACCCGAGCCTGCTCGAGGCTGAACTTCACCGCCCATTGAGCGAACACCGGGAAGAGATCGTCCTGCACGGGATCGTCGTTGTCTGCTCAGATCGGCTCAGGTTCCGGGCGGAGTCCAAGCATGCCGGCTCGATCAGCCGACCAGAGTCTGCAGCAGGTGATTCGCGATGGCATGGGCCAGGACCGGCGGAACCGCGTTACCGATCTGCCGACCAATGGCGGTCTTACTACCGCACCAGACATGATCCTCGGGAAAGGTCTGCAGCAGCGCCGCCTCATAGTGCGTAATCGACCTGTTTTCCGCGGGATGCAGATACCGACCCTTTTCCGGCTTATAAAACTCTGTCCGTATAGTAACGGAAGGCTTCGTCCAACTCATACGGCCCATGACGTCAACTGAGCCCGACTTATGGGTCTTCCAACAGGGCGGCAAAAGGTCGCCTGGAATGTCAAATCTGTTTCCCCCTTCGGGGATTTTGTCATAACGGTCAAGAGATAACTGCGATGGTCGTCGCGCGAGGTGCAGCTGGCTCGTCTTGAACGTCCCCGGAAACGAGAATCCGTCGAATTCATACTGAGAAGACGGAAGGCTGACGGCAGTAACTTCAGGGGCCACGCCTTCGAGCGCTTGCCGTACAGTTGATCTGCTTGCATTGCCCAGTAAGGGCGTCAACGGAGGCAGATCGTTCAGGCGCCCAAATACGACGGCGCGCTTTCGATGCTGGGGAACGCCGAAATCGGCCGCATCGACTACGGAATGCGACAAGGTATAGTCATTCGGCTTGCCGCGCCCCATCGTTCTCGCCTCGAGCTTGGCGAACTGGGCGGACTTGAGAAACTGCGGTACATTCTCGATCACGAAATACAGAGGTTTCGCCTCTCTGATTACCTGAAAATACTCCCTCCACAAAGAGTTCCGTGGATCGTTCTCTGCCTTGTTGCCCAAATTTGAGAAACCTTGACAAGGCGGACCGCCTACGACAACTTCAGCCGAAGGGACCGCCCCTCGTTCAAGCCAGGTGGCGATGTCTTCAGCGAAGACGTGATCCCGTCCGAAGTTAGCCGCGTAGGTGGCGGCGGCGACCCGGTCGTGCTCCACTGCAGCTACTGACCGGAACCTGCCCGTGTCAAGGAAACCCCGAGTCAGGCCGCCCGCCCCAGCGAACAGGTCGATGAGGCGGTAGTTTGGCATGATCTCATCGTATGAGCGAGCGTGGACGACACGCATGGCCGGCGCGCCGACCATGTTTAGTCGTCGCTCCCCGCAAGGACCGAGACACAGCATCAGAGCTGACCACCTCGATGGAGGCTGGACCAGCACTGTCCACGAAAGTGCGTCGCCAGATGCAGGCGCAGCGGGTCCGCGACACTGGTCCCGAGCTGGCCATCCGTCGTCTGCTACATCAAGCTGGCCTGCGCTACCGAGTCGACGTCGCACCAGTGGTTGGCCTGCGCAGGAAGGCCGACATTGTTTTCCCTCGCCAACGCGTCGCGGTCTTCGTCGACGGCTGCTTCTGGCACAGCTGTCCAATCCACGCGACCTCGCCGACGAACAACGCCGAGTGGTGGGCAACCAAGCTGACACGTACGGTGGCCCGCGATCGTGAGACGGATCGGCTGCTCAGTGAGAATGGCTGGCGGACCCTCAGGGTCTGGGAGCACGAGTCGCCAATCGAAGCGGCAGCGCAGGTAATGGCTCTGGTCCACGCGTCTGCAACGCCGGACTGAGCCGGAGCGACCCGCCGCCGTCAAGCGAGCACACTCAAGCATGGCTCTCATCCTGGCGAGTAACGATGCGACCGTTTCTGGCCATGCGTACGACGACCGCACAGGGGTGTCCTACGAATTCCCTAACAGCTACCTGGGGTTGGTCGTGCCTGGCACCCCATTCGTCTACTACCGCGGCCGAGCACGGACTGGCGGCGGTCATCAACCTCAGGTCTACCTCGGAGCAGGCGTGGTGGGCCCGATTTACGCGACGACCGAGGGGCTCAGTCGATGCGATGTCGTTGACTACCAGGCGTTTGACGAACCCTTGTACTTCAAGCGGGCCGACCAGAGCTACTACGAGCCAGCGAAGCTCACAGCGGGTTATTACTGGGTCAAGGGTGTCCGCGAGATCCCCCAGGAGTCATTTGCTGCCATAATTGCGGCCGCGTCAGGAGAGGTGGCTTCTGTTGTTGTTCCCCCGAAGCAGACCACCAAGAAGACGCGGATGGCAAGGTCCTACGCGAGCAACGCAGAGCTGCAGCGACAGGTTGAGCGATACTCAGTGGACGTCGCACTGGAGATTCTAGCTCTCGAATATCCGGGGCAGGCGATTGTTGAGCAACCGCACAACAATCCTGGCTTCGACATACTCGTCGGCGACGATATGCACTTTTGCGAAGTAAAAGGCACCAGGCAGCCGCTTCCTATCTTCTTTCTCAGCGAAGGTGAACGCATATTTGCCGAAACGCATGAGAGTCGATACAGTTTATTAGTGGTGTTTGCTATCGATCTGGTGAGCAGTACACATCAAGTCGCTGCGAACCGTGGCCGTCTGGCGGGTGGCGCTCAGCTGGTAGTGGCCCAGTGGCGAGGTCAGTTGACGCCTCTCCGCACTTGACGAGGGTGTAATGGCCTCGGATTACGGATCTCGCGACAACAACAGGGCTTAGACAGGACCATCAAGCACGGAAGACGACGCACCGGCTGCGGCTTTCGCAACATGGACAAGCACCAGCGGCGCAGCATGAGCCACATCGCCGTCGCAGAGGGGCGTGAGCACCAGCGGGCGAGGCCGCCCCTGCCAAGTGTGAAAAGCCGTCAATTTCGAAGTCGAGCGGTAGCTGGTGAAACCGTCGGCCGCCCGCGACGAGAAGCCGCAGTGGCGCTGTCCCGCAAGCCTGGTTCGGTGTGCCGTACCGGTGATGGGGGGCCAAGCGACACTCTTGTGCCGGACACGCCAGCTCGCTTCGGTGAGCTGACCGTCGATGAGCACGCGCGCGCGTTGCCCAGTTCGAGCAGCACCTAATGCACGATGACGAACCTATCGGTCAGCATCGCCCGCGCGAGGGGAACCACGCGGCCATCACCGCGAGCGGAACCTTTACTTTACACGTGGGCCGTGGTCGAGTCCGCCGACTCAGCCATGGCGCCGCAGCTTGACCCGTGCAGCAGGTCGAGGCCCATACAGCAGCCATCCGGTGCCAGGCCGTTGCTCACGCAGGGCCCGACCCGAGACGACTGGCCGGTTTGAGAGATGGTCCGCACGTGAGCGGCGGCCCGTGGAATCGCGGCTCGATAGCTCCTGCACCACATCTTCGTCGCCGACGACGGAAGAAAAGTAGCGCAGCGTCTCAGGGTCGCTGACGCCCGGCAGGACCACCTTGACGACATGGTTGCTCGCGATGGATCCCCACTCGCCGCGGTAGGCATGCCGTATCTGCGAGAGGTCCTGATAGACGGTCACTAGTTGCAGGCCCTCGCCTCCGGCAACCGACGCCAGCATTGCGAGGTTGGGTATCGGCGCGATGTTGGCGGCTTCGTCGAGCATGAGCAGCAGGCGTTGCCCGTTGTCCTCGACTGGGCAGCCACGCTCTGAACGCCGCTGGGCGGCCCTTCGGAGGCTGGCGCGGGTGAGTTCATCGACGAGGGCTAGGAACAGCGGTGCGAGACGCTGCTGATCCGACGCCGTGGCGACGAGGTAGACGGTGTGGGGTCCGCCGTCAAGCAGTGCTTCCGCGGCGATGTCGCAACCCCGCGATGCCTCAAGCACCCCCGGGTCCTCGTAGGCGTCAAGAACGGTGCGGCAGGTGCCAAAGGCTGAGTCACGCTGCCGCGGTTCGGTCTTAAGGGTGGCGCGGACACTGTCGACAGCAGCTTCAGCTCCCGCGAGGTAGAGCGCTCGTAGCGCTTGGTCGCAGTCCTGACTCTTGACCCAACCGAGCACGTGCCCCATGTCGAGCTCGCTCAGAGCGGCAGCGTGCAGCAGGGGAGCGAGCAGCTGGGCGGCGACGATCTGCCAGTGGTCGGATCCGCCGAGGCCGCCTGTCGCGCGTGACAGTTTGCTCATCGCGTCGGCGACGCGAAGCGCCCCACCCCACGTCCAGGCCTGCCCGAGCGGCGACCAGGTGGACGACGGGACGCCCGAGACGCCGGTGGGGTCGAAGACCCAGACGGTGCCACGCTGCCTGCGCTGCTCGATCGTGACGTGCAGCAGGTCGGTCTTGGCGGACAGGACGATCGCTGGGCCTGCCCAGTCGTTGACTGCCGGGATGGCGAAGCCGCGGGTCTTGCCTGAGCGAGTCGCTCCGACCACGAGGACGGAGTGCTCGACCTGGCTGGCGATCAGCTTGCCAAGGCGGAGCCGAGGACGACACGACCCGGCTGGGGTGCGTCCACCAGCAGGTCGGCGAGATCGCGACGGGTGGCCAGCGCGTCCGACGGCCGCTCGGACTGGTCCCGTCGACGGAAGGGGCGACGACGCTCGTCAGGTCCGTCTGTCGGACCGGGCTCGAGCAGGCCGCTGGCGAGCAGCGCCCCCCACGCGAGCGGGGCCGCCAGCAGCAGGAGCACCCCCGCCGCCAGCACGAGCGCGGCGTAGTAGCCGACCGGGCCGGGTAGTAGCCGGGCGCTCGACGCCGGCCACGCCAACCGTGGGTCGTCCAGGTGCTGCGGCAGCCGTGACAGAACCGGACCGAGCTCGACCAACCGGACGGTGGGGGCGCCCCGCCCGAACAGCGCACCGGCGATCCACGCTGTCAGTCCACCGAGAAGCGGGACAAGCGCGCAGCAAATGCCGACTAGGGCAACGGCGAGTTGGACCGGGTCGATCCTCGGCCCGGGTTTGCGGACCGGCGCGGGACGCACATTTACTCCTCCTGCATGGCTGCATTGGTGAACACGAGCTCGCGCTCGTAGTCGGTGACGATGACCTGGACCGGCCGCACCCGGCGGCCGATCTTCCACAGCGCGCAGCCTCGGGGCAGCTCGGGAATCAGCGCAACAGCGGCCTTTGACAGCCCGAGGCGTCGTGCGACGGCTCGGGTCTCCTCGGCGTCCTGTCGGTAGACGACGATCGTCTGCGCCTCCTTGACCAGCGCCTGGACGGCGGCCCGGCGGTCGCCGTCGGCTCCGTCCTCGACGTCGGACAGGTGGTGCACGACGGCGATGTTCTGCAGCCCCAGGCCGCGGGCGAGCTTGTAGAGCCGGCGAAACAGCCGCACTGTCGACAGGTTGCCGATGACGTGCCAGCCTTCCTCGACGATGAAGATCCGCTTGCGCCCGTCGGGACGGACCCACGCCGACTGCAGGAACGTGCCGATGATGGCCATGACGATCGGCAGGGACGGACCCTCGTGGTCGAGCTGGGAGAGGTCGAACACGACCATCGGGGCGTCGAGGTCGACATCGAGGGTGCTCGGCCCGTCGATCAGGCCGGCGACGTCGCCGGTGACCATCCGGTCGAGCTCGAGCGCAACTTTGCGGCCGTCCTCGATCAGGCGGTCGGGGGTGCTGCGGGTCCGCTCGGCCGCTGCGGCGGTCGGCGCGAATAAGGCGTCGACGACATCGGGCAGCGTCGCATCCCGATCATCGGCGGCTGCGACGACGAGTGCCTGCTCGTGGGCTGCCCGCAGCGCGTAGCCCTCCTCGGGTGAGAGTGGCCGGTCCAGGGCGATCTCGGCGATGGTGCGCAGCAGCGCGTCCTGGCCGACGCTGTCGCCGCGCTTGGCCTCCCGCAGGGGACGGCCGCCGGGTTCGGCGATGCGGCCGCGCACGATCCGCGGGTCGAGCGGGTTGATGCGCACCCCGCCGCGGCGGCTGAACGCCACGACGGGCCAGCCGTGCGCCCTGGCGATCGGGGCCCACTCCCCCTGGCCCTGCTGGTCCTTGCTGTCAAGGACCGCGACCTGCCGGCCGAGGCGGACCTGTCGCATTGCGTAGACCTTCCAGCCCACGCTCTTGCCGCCGCCGACGTCGCCGATTGTCAGCACGTTCGGGCCGGGCAGGTCGTCGCCGTAGAGCTCGAACGGGTCGTAGACGAACGCCTGCCCGCTGTAGAGCTCCTTGCCGATGATCGACCCGCGGTTGCCCAGCGACGGCTCGGCCGCGGCAAGCAGCACGGCCTCGGCTTGGGTGGTGGAGGTGGCAAGGGCGCGGCGGCGGGTCTCGTGCAGCCGGAACAGCATCGAGAGCAGTCCCGTCTTGCTCGCTCGGCGGGCAGCGGGCGGCCGCCGCATCCGCTGCAGGGAGGCCTGCTGCCGCAGGTCCTCGATCCGCTGGTTGCGATGCGCCACCTTGGCCTGCGCCCTGGCCAGCGCTTCAGCCTGGTTCGCCGCGATGCGAGCGGCATCCTGTGGATCGAGCGGCGACGCTACGGGTCGGACGGTTGTCATCGCATCCCCCGTCCCAACGGAAGGACGTTGACGATGGCCCGATCGTGTTCCTTGTCGCACCATTCAAGGGCTAGCCACGCGCGTGCGGCCGCGGTCCGAACCCGGCGCTTGGCGCCTTCCAGCGCGTCGGAGCTGGCGGCGGAGACGCTGACGTAGGCGACGATCCGTGCGCCGGCCGCGCCTTGGGCGACGTCGGCGGCCCGCTGGTTCATCGTCCCGGCCTGCACCATGCGCCGGGGGTCGTCGACCTCGCCAGCCTTCTCCGACCGTCGCCGCTCGGCTGTCTCGTGGGTGAGATCCGACAATGCCTCGCGCATTGCGACGTCGGTGGGGACGAGTTCGGTGACGACGCTGACGGTCCGGACGATGCCGGGGCACTGCACGAGCAGCGGTGTCAGGAAGCCGACGCCGACCCCGACGGTGGGCCAGCGGACGGCTGCGGTGGCGTGGAACCAGCCGTCGGCTTCCAGGTGCTCACGGCCGGCCTGGCTGTGCCTGGGCCAGGCGTCGCGGGGCAGGAGCGTAATGCCTGCGCTACCCGGGCTGCGGTCGGCGGCGATGTCCGGGTCGTAGCTCGAGCGGATCAGCTCGGCTGTGGCAGCGGCGTCCAGGCCGCTGACGACGCGAAAGCCGGCGTCCTCGAGCCGGTCGGCGAGGGCCTCGACCTCACGGACCATCAGGGCACACAGGCCTGCATCCCCGCCGCCGGCGAGCTTGACCGCCTTGGCGCGGGCCTCGCCGGCGCCCATCCGGGCGACGACGTAGTTGCGGTGGCTGTCGGTGCTGGTGGTGACGCGTACCTGCAGGTCCTCATAGGACTGGATCAGCTCGGTGGGGATGCCGGCGTCGGGTCGTCCGTCGACCCACGCGGCGTGGCTGCTGCTGCGCGACGGGGACATGCGGGTGAGCTGGGCGATGCGGTCCAGGAAGCCCTCGCTGTTGGCTAGTTCGCGCAGCAGCGAGCCCCAGCGGGCGTGGGAGGCCTCAAGCTCGGGGCCGTCGAACAGGCCATGACCCGGTCCCTCGACCTCGAGGGTGGCGGTAAGCGCCCCGTCGGTCTGGGAGAGCAGGACCGCGAGGGGTTCGCCGCGGAACGGGATCGACATCCACTTGACCGGACCGACAGGTGTCGGCGGCGGCACGTCAACCGGGGTCCCGTCGAGCAGGAAGCCGGCCTCGTAGGAGCCCGAACGGTAGGACAGCGTGCCGGCGCGCTTCTGCCGCGCGTGACGGACGTCGAGTGGCAGCCAGCGGTAGAGGGTGCGTCCCCGTAGCGGAACGAATACGACGGTTAGCGCGGTGAGGATGCTTGCTGCCAGCAGAACGAAGCCGACGGGCTGGCCGCCGGATGCGATCGCGAACAGCACGCCGGTGGCGATCCCCAGGCACAGGACGACGACCTCGCCGGGTTCGCGCCGGCCGAGCAGCGAGCGGTGCGTCGTCTGCCCCAGGCTGTAGACGCGGGGTCCGTCGGCGGCTGTGGTGGTCACGAGCCCTCCCTGCTGCCGGACCGGACGGGGCTGAGCGGTGCTGGGGGT
>JAABUM010002288.1_pt1 | contig 26031 bp, 22 predicted proteins | sample 5559161 | NCBI WGS metagenome assembly JAABUM01 (sample SAMN10711868, study PRJNA513369) | rock metagenome | isolation source: Antarctica rocks | place: Antarctica: Victoria Land, Siegfried Peak nord
GCACCGTTGTGGTGACGTCGGCAGCTGATCGCCGTGTTCGTCGTCGTGACTGCGGCTGGCTTGAGCTCTGCTCAACGAGGCAACGAAGCAGCTCGTCCGCCGGAATCGGCCGCTGCTGCCGATTAGAGGTCGCTGTGCCTGCCCAGGTTCAGCTTCCCCCGCTCCGGTGGCGGGGTGTGGTGTGGCGCTGACGCGGAGGGGATTCATTGTGCCGGCCAACGGCTTCCTGGCCGTGGTGCGCTGAGGGCCATTCGTCTCCGACGTGCTCGGCGGCTACCTCACCGTCGGCGGTGTCAACGGCCAGGGTGCTGGGCCATGTCAGGCGCATACGCCCTCAGAACAGGGCATATGGGCACTCCAGGACCCGGCGCAGCCTCCTCGAGGCAGCGCCCCGCCGGGGGCGACAGATGGTTGTCATTTGTGTGCGGTGATATGGGTGGCGGGGCCGGACGCTGCTCGCTGACCGTCGTGGGGAGCCCGGCACCCGGCGATTGGGGTGCGGTTAGGGCGCTGCCGTGGGGGGCGGAATGGCCGAGGGGGTGAGTGCCGCCGTGGTGGTCGGCGGGGCAGCAGCACCGGCTGTTCCCGGCCGGGTTGCCTGCTGGTAGGCCTTGACCGCCGTGTCGAGCTTGGTCAGCGCCTGGCCGAGGGCGGCGAAGTCACCGCTGGCCTGCGCCGTCTTCAGGTTCTGCAGCGCGGTGTTGAGGTTGTCGATTGCTTGCGGCACGGGTACGGCACCCGGCGGCGGTGGGGCGGTACTCGTCGTCGCCGGCGGAGTACTCGGAGTCGGCGTGGCCCCCGACGTCGGCGGGCTGGTGGGCGTGGGGTTGGCCGGCGCGGTGGTCCCCGACCCGGCCCCGGCGCCGAAGACCTGGTCGAGGGCCTGAGCCAGGGTGGGGGCGTAGCCGACCTGGTTGTGGTAACTGACCAGGACCCGCGCCAGCTGCGGATAGGACGAGGCTTGCGCGGAGCGTTCGATGTAGAGCGGCTCAACGTAGAGCAGACCACCCTTGCCCACCGGCAGGGTCAGCAGGTTTCCGTACTCGATCTTGGTGGACTGCTGGCCCAGCAGGTTGCGCTCCCGCGACACTTGCGGCGCGGACAACATCGAGTTCTGCACCTGCTGCGGCCCTTGGGTCTGCGTATCGGTCGGCAGCTTCAGCACGCTGATCTGCCCGTAGGTGTCCGGGTTGGAGCTGGCGCTCATGTAGGCGGAAAGGAACTCCCGGTTAAGACCCACGAGGGCGCTGGTCAGCTGGAAGGAGGACGTGCCGGTCGTGGGGCCCGCGGCTTGGACGTAGTAGGGCGGTTGGGGTGCGTGGCCGTTGTTGTTGTCCACGGTCGGGTCGGCGGGGACCGACCAGAACCCGTTGTTCTGGAAGAACTCCTTGGGGTTGGACACGTTGTAGCGGGTGAGCAGGTCACGCTGGACCTTGAACAGGTCCTGCGGGTAGCGGAAATGCGCACGCAGATCCGGGGAGATGTCAGTACCCGGCTTGACCACCCCGGGGAACACACCCTCCCAGGCCCTCAACACCGGGTCCTTGTCGTCCACCGAGTACAGGGTGACGGTGCCGTCGTAGGCATCCACCGTCGCCTTGACCGAGTTACGGATGTAGGAAACCGGGGTGCTGGAGACTTGGCGCGCCGCGGTGGAGGCGCCTCGACTGTCCGCGGTGGCGGTCGCGGTGTTCAGTGAGGTGCGCTGGGCGTAGGGCAGCGAGTCCAGCGTGGTGTAGCCGTCGACGATCCACTTGATCCGCCCGTCGACCACGGCCGGGTAGGTGGTGGTGTCGGTGGTGAGCCACGGGGCCACGGCGCTCACCCGGTCCCGCGGGTCACGGTTGACAATGATCTTGGAGTCCTTGGTGACGGCGCTGGAGAACAGGATGTTGCGCTCGCCGTACTTCGCGGCGAAGGCCAGACGGTTGATGACGCCGCCGATGCTGACCCCGCCGGCGCCGTTGTAGGTGAAGCTGGAACTGTCGGTGTCGTACTCCCGCGGCGGCGCGCCGGGCACGTCACCCACGATGGCGTAGTCGGGGTTGGACTTGCCGATAAGTTCCCCGTAGTAGATGCGCGGCTGGGTCACCGGGATGGTCGTCGACTTCGTGTTCAAATCCGCCACGGTGTACACGGGGTAGCCGCCGGTGCCACTGCCGGCGTCGGTCAGCGCCGCGTTCACCTTGTTGGCGGCCGCGGCGACGAAGCCGTTGCCGTGGGTGTACACGGTGTGCTGGTTCACCCAGTTCGTCTGGTTACCGGTCAGCGTGTTCGGGGCGAGTTCCCTGGCGGCGACGATGAAGTCCCGCAGCTGCCCGTCGACGGTGTACCGGTCCACGGCGAGGGTGTTCGGGAAGCCGTAGAAGTTCTTCAGCTGCTGCTGCTGGGTGAAGGTGCGCGAGAGCACCGTCGGGTCGAGCAGGCGCACGTTGGACACCGTGGCCGTGTCGGCGGCGACGGCGGTGGGTGCGACGGTGGCGGTGCCCGGGTAGTCCACATATTTCACCGTGTTGTCGGTGATGCCGTAGGCCGCCCGGGTGGAGGCGATGTTGCGCCCGATGGACAGGGCCTCACGGTCGGGTCCGTTCGGGTTCACCGAGAACTGCTGCAGGATCGCGGGCCAGGCGGCCCCGACGAGAATCGAGGACAACACCAGTAGCGCGGTGGCCAGCGCGGGCACCCGCAGGTCGCGCAGCACCACCCCGGCGAAGAACGCACCGGCGCAGATCACGGCGATGCACAGCAGGATCAGCTTGGCCGGTAACACGGCATGGAGGTCGGTGTAGGAGGCGCCGGTGAACTGCGGGTTGCGGTTGCTGGAAAGCAACTCGTACCGGTCGAACCAGTAGGCCACCGCCTTGATCAGGATGAAGGTGCCGGCCAGCACGGCCAGTTGCACCCGAGCCGCCTTGGTCAACCGGCCACCCCGCCCGGCCAACCGCAGCCCGCCGAACAGGTAGTGGGTCACCAGGCTGGCGAGGAAGGCCAGTACCGCCCCGGCAAAGGCCCAGCCGAGGAGGACGCGGTAGAAGGGCAGGTCGAAAGCGTAGAACCCGAGGTCCAGACCGAACTGAGGGTCGGTCTGCCCGAAGCTGGTCCCGTGCAGGAACAGCTGCACCAGCGCCCAGTGGGATTGTCCCACCAGCCCGGTGATGAGACCGATGACCACGGGGATGCCGATGCCGAGCGCCCGGAGGTGGCTCATCACCACGGGGCGGTAGTGAGCGGCCAAGTCGGCCGGGCCGGCGACGGGCACGAACACCAGGCGGGAGCGGTAGGCCAGCACCAGGGCCGCCGCAACAATCCCGCCGTTGACGGCGCCGACCACCACGAACAGCACCACCTTGGTGAGCAGCACCGTGGTGAACACCCCGCGGAAACCGAGCGCACCGAACCACGCCCAGTCGACGTAGGTGTTGACCAAGGAGGGCCCGCCGAAGATCACCACCAACAGCACCACGCCGATGATCAGCAGCCATCGGGTCCTGCGGGACACACCGGCAAGCCCGGTAGGGGGGTGCACGGCCACGGGCCACACTCCAAGCAGTCGCACGACGCCACCGCGCCGTAAGTGGTTGCAGCGGCCTCACGCTCACCACCGGTGACGGCCACTGTACGGAGAACCGGGCGCGGCCAGCCGGGGCGCCGAGCGGCCCGGATCGGGCGGTGCAGCACCTGTGGAGGCACATCTTCTCCCCACGCTCATGGGCGGGGACGCACATCGCTGGGGATGGATTCACCACCCGACTCCAGGCCCATAACGACGGGTGCCTGGGAGGTCTCAGCGCCCTTTCAGGGCAGTGGGAGGACGGTGAGGTCGGTGTTGCTGGGCCGCTACATCGGCTTCACCCTGGACCTCTCCGGGATCGCCGGGTTTATCGTGGCCATCGGCATCACCGCCGACTCGTTCGTGGTGTTCTTCGAACGCCTCAAGGACGAAGTGCGTGAGGGGCGCAACTTCCGCTCCGCCGTACCCCGGGGCTGGGTGACTTGGAGCGCCGCGGTGGAGGCGCCTCGACTGTCCGCGGTCGCGGGTCGGCCAGGTTCAGGGTTTTGCTTTCACCCTGGGTATATCGACCGTGCTTGATCTCCTCGTGGTCTTCCTGGTCACCCATCCGCTGGTGGTGCTGGCCTCACGTTCAGACTTCTTGTCCCACTACGGCCGCATCGGCCTGGGCGGAGTGCAGCAGATAGCCAAGCAACGCAGGCGTAACCAACCGTCGGAATCCTCGCCCGGCTGACACCGGGCCTGTCCGAGGTCCGCTGAACGCTCTGCGTGGGGCCTTCCCGGAATGGCAGGGCTGGGGGCGTTGCTGCGCCTGTTGACCGGGCCGCCATCCGGTGGGGTGGGATGGGCTTGCCGACCAGCGCCTGTGCTGTGACTGGTTCAACGAGGTGTGCGAGGGGTGGCGGTCATGCGGGAGGAGCGGTAGCCCTGCATCCGGTGGGGCCCGGAGGGGTATCGAGGAGCGCGTGGGCGGCGGCGGGGGGCTCCCTTGGTGGTCGCTCGGCAGGGATGGTGGTGGTCGTAGCGGTAGCCTCGGGTTTTCGTGCGTCCAGCAGAACAGGAGGTTGCCTGATCTGCTGGACGCACGAAGCGTCGAGGTTAGGGCTGCTCGGGACGGATCGGCTTACCAAGCACTCAACCGCCGGGGTTGATGCCTTCATCGTCTTCGCGGTCCTCGTGGTGGGGTTGACGCTGACGCGTGATCCGCGGGCCATGCTGGGACGCTTCGTTGTTCTTGGGATCTACCCGATGCTGTGCGGATTCGGGTACCTCGGTGGGAGGCCACCCAGCGCTCCCATCGGAGTCTTCTTCTTGGCCGGCGGGGTGGGGATGGTGGTCCTCGTCGTGGCGCGGGCGCGGCGCGGAGGCGCTTGCGAGAGTTGTGGACGCAGCGCAATGCCCGACAGGCGTGCACCCTGGGACGGAGGGCATTGTCAGCGCCAGGGTGCCCGGTAGTCGAACTCCCATCCCGCAGGTGCCCGCGTCGTCATGAGATGAGGACTGCCCGCATGCTCACCGGCACGTTGGTGTGGCCCAGGCTGGCCGCGACGCCCCCGACGACGGCCGCTGTCTCGCCGGGAATGACGAAACCGACAAAGATGGCGTCCTCGGCGAACACGAGAACCGCCACCACCAGGTACACCCAGATCGATGACACGTTCAGGAGATGGTCGACCAGACTGCTCATGACGTCAGTATGCCGACCGTTTGCGGGTTTTTGTCGGAGTCTTCAGCGCGCGCACAGCATCCCGGGAGCACCCTCGTGGACACCACCGCGGCAATTCGCTGCCGTGCCTCGACCCAATGGAGGAGATCCATGATCACGCTGCTCGCTCTGGTCTCGACAGTGCTGCTGCTGTTCGAGCTCATCCTCATCGCCCGGGTCGTGCTCGACTGGATCGGCGTGTTGGCCACCCCGACTGGCCGGGCGGCGGCGCCGATCAACGGGGTGCGCACTGCGCTGCACCGAGTGACCGACCCCGTGCTGGCCCCGGTACGGCGAAAACTGCCGGCACTACATCTGGGTGGGGTCTCCCTGGATCTCTCGGTGACCGTGGTGCTGATCGCGGTGATCGCGCTCCGCAGCGTGCTCCCCTGAGGTGCAACCGCGGCCAACCGGACCGGGAACCCGACCGCGACTGACAGATTCGATCACATGCTGATCGGCCTCGTTACGGCCCTGGTGGCCTGCTTCGGCTATGGAATCTCCTCAGTCATGCAGGCCCACGGTGCCCGCCGGTCGGCTGCTGCGGCCCACGCTCGGGGCGCCACAGATCAGCTGACCGCCACCGGCGCGCCGACCATGGCAGCCACGATCGCGGCCGCGCTCACCGTGTCGTTCGTCATCGGCACGGTTCTTGACGCCGTCGGGTTCGCTGGTGGGGCCGTGGCCGCAAGGCTCATCCCATTGTTCCTGTCCCAGACCATCATCAGCGCCAACCTCATCGTCACCGCAGTGCTGGGCATCGTGGTCCTGGGCATCCGGCTGCACGGCCGCGACTGGGCGGCTATCGCCACCGTCATCCTCGCGCTGGTAGCCCTGGGTCTGGCCGCGGGGCGCGAGGGCGGCGGCTCCACCGACCCGGTCATGCATTGGGGCATCCTCCTGGCCTCCGGGATCGTGCTCGTGCTGGGCCAGCTGGTCGTCCGCCGGTTGGGCTCGAGTGGCGCCGTGGCCGCTGGTCTCATCGCCGGTCTGCTGTTCGGCGTCCTCGCGATCGCCGTGCGCATCATTGTGGGCCTGGGCCCGCTGCAGTGGTCGGTGCTGCTCACCGACCCCGCGGCCTGGACCATCGCACTCGCCGGGGCCGGCGGCTTCTACTTGCACACCGTGGCATTGCAGCTCGGCTCGGTGAACGGTGCGACAGCCGCGCTGGTGGTCGGCGAGACGGTGGTGCCGGGGATCGTCGGGGTGCTGTTGCTCGGGGACACTTCACGCCCAGGGCTGGCCTGGTTGGCGCTTCTGGGTTTTATCCTGGCCGTGGGCGGCGCGGTGGCGGTGGCCGTTTTCGGGGCTGCCGAGGCGCCGGAGCGTCCGTTGCCCATGGCAGGCGAGAGCCCACCGACCGAGGTGACGTCCGCGTGACGACCTTTCAGCGGTGTCTCAGGTCTTTTCAGCGCCATTTCAGCACCCCCGGGGCAACGTGGGTGGTGTCCAAGCGGAACAGCCGCCAATGATGGACCGAATGCCAGAAAGGAGGCGATGACATGGCCGAGAACGTGACCGGCTTGGAGCCGGCCGAAGCGAAGTCCAACGAGCCCGACACCGGGCCCGACGTCCAGCAGGACGGCGACTTCCAGGGGAACTACTGACCCCGACACGAGGCTGGGGTGGTCGACCTGAGGGCCGACCACCCCAGCCCCATGTTCAGCACAAGCGGGAAAGGAGCGGGTCAATGCACGCGATGGGACCCAGACACCGCGCGGATCTGGCGGTCTACCGCCGCTTCGTCCCGCTGCTGAAACCATCCTGGCTTCCGCTCGCGGTAGCGTTGGCTGCGAGTGCCTGCACCCCGCTGTTGTTCGCCGCCCGCATCTGGTTGCTCAAGGTGCTTATCGACACTGTCCTGCGCGGGCAACGCCCCGACCTGCTGGTGGCCCTGGCCGGGGGCTTCATCGCCATCGCCGTGGCCCGCAGCATGCTCACCTACCTCGAGGGCAAACTCAGCGGCGCGGTGGGTACCCGGGTGGTCCGCGACCTGCGGGTGGCCGTGTACACGCACCTGCAGGGACTGTCCCTGCGGTATTTCCACACCCAGCGCCTCGGTGACCTGCTCACCCGGCTGTCCGGGGACATCGCCGCCATCGAGAACCTGCTGGTCACCGGGCTGACCACCCTCGTCAGCCACCTCGTGACCATCGTGCTGTTCACCAGCCTGCTCATCGTCCTCGACCCGGGGCTCGTCCTGGTTGCTGCCGGCGTGCTGCCCGTCCTCGTGGTGACCACGATGATCGATGCCCGGCTCGGCCGCCGCGCGCAACGCGGCATCCGGGAAACCACCAGTGAGCTCACCTCCACCGCCGAGGAGGGCCTCTCCGCAATCGCCCTGGTCAAGTCCTTCGCCCGCTCAGGCCACGAGAGTGCCCGCTTCGGCGCCGCAGCACAGGCCAGCGCCACCGCCCGGCTTCGCGCGGTCAGGATCCGCGCCGTGTTCACCCCCCTGACGGAGCTGGTCGGCGCGGTGGGCACCGCCGCCGTGGTGTACCTCGGGACCCGCCAGGTGATGGCCGGCACCCTGAGTCTGGGTTCGTTGGTGATCTTCATCAGCTACCTGGCGTCACTGTTCACCCCGATCCAGGGGTTGAGCCAGTTGGCGGGCACGCTGCAACGCGCGCTGGTCGGCGCCGAACGGGTGGTCGATATCCTCGACACGCCCACCACCCTGGCCGAACGGGTCGGGGCACCGCCGCTGCCGCCGGTGCGCGGCACCGTCACCCTGAATCACGTCACCTTCGGCTATGACCCCGATGAACCTGTCCTGCAGGACGTGAATCTCGGGATCTCCCCCGGTGAGGTCGTGGCCCTCATCGGGGCGAGCGGTGCCGGTAAGACCACCATCGTCAGTCTGCTGTTGAGCTACTACGACCCCCAAGCGGGCGCGGTCGGCCTGGATGGGCACCCGCTGCACCGCTTCGACCCCGACAGCTGCCGTCACCAGGTCTCTGCGGTACTCCAGGAGCCGATGCTCTTCGATGCCAGCGTGGCCGAGAACATCCGCTACGGGCGCTTGGACGCCACGAACGCCGAGGTGTCCGCAGCGTCGGTCGTGGCCCAAGCAGACGACTTCATCCGGGCGTTGCCGCAGGGCTACGACACCGGCGTCGGACCACGCGGGACGCGGCTATCCGGCGGTCAACGCCAACGCGTCGCGATCGCCCGCGCGGTACTCAAGGCAGCACCCGTACTGGTGCTCGATGAGGCCACCTCCGCCTTGGACCCGGCCACCGAAGCCCAACTCCTCCCCGAACTCCGCCGAGCCTGCGCACAGAGTGCGGTACTGCTCGTCGCGCACCGCTACTCCACCGTCCGCCACGCCGACCGCATCGTCGTCCTGGAGCACGGGCGGGTCATCGAAACCGGCACCCCCACCGCACTCCTGGACCGTCGGGGCGCCTACTGGCGGTTCGCCGAGGGCCCACGCGCACTGGAGCCTGTGGGCCACGAATAAGGCGAATCCGCAGACTCTTTCAGCGTCCTCTCAGCAACGCTCAGCACCCCTTCAATAGCGCTCGTCAACTGTGGAGACAGAGGCGGTCGGCCTCCTCACCAACGCTGGAGGCGCACCCATGTCACATTCCGTGCTGGATCCACCGCGGCGGCGAGTCCTTCCGGAGGGCCGCCCGCCACGCCCGACCAGGGAACGCCGCAATCACCACCGGGTGCGGCGTCTGATCGTCGGTCTCCTGCTGGTGGGGCTGGGCCTGAGCACCGCCTCCTATGTGCGGGCCCTGACCTACCCTGGCAACGCGACCTGGCAGCAACGCAGTGTGAGCTGGGTCCGTGACCACGGTGGTTCCCCCATCGTCAACCGCGCCGAGAACTGGTACTACACCCGGAACGCACCCTCCACCGCCCCGCCCAACCCGGCCGCCCTGCCCACGACGGCGGCACCCGCGGCGACCCCGGCCGGTGGGCCGCACCCACTGCCCGCTGTGTCCGGGCTGCCCGGGGAAGGCGCCTGGGTGCCCGGCCGCGCCGGCACCGGCGGCCAACCCGTGGCCTACACCACGTACGTCCAACCCGACCCCGCCCACGCCGGCGTCGTCGCCGGCGTGGCCTGGATCCGGGTTGGTGCCACCACCGCACACCTGGTCGCCGGCACCACCCAACCCGGCGGCAACGGGTGGGCAGGCAACGCCCAAGTGCCTCCCGCCGCCGTGCCCAACCTGGTTGCCGTGTTTAACTCCGGTTTCAAGCTGAACGACATCACCGGCGGCTACTACAGCCACGGGCGCACCGCCAAAGCATTGCGAACCGGGCAGGCATCGCTCGTCGTCAACGACCGCGGCGCGATCACAATCGGTCAATGGGGACGCGACATCACGATGAACCCGCACATCGCCTCCGTTCGTCAAAATCTTGCCCTCGTCGTCGACCACGGCCGGGCCGCCGACGGGCTCACCGTCAACGCCGACCAGCGCTGGGGCAGCGCCGCCAACCAGCTGCAGTACACCTGGCGCTCCGGAATCGGCACCGACGCCGCCGGCAACCTCATCTACGTGGCCGGGGACAAGCTGACCCTGGCCACCCTGGCCGGCGCCCTGGTCGACGCGGGTGCGGTCACCGGGATGCAACTCGACATCCACCCCGGCATGGCCTTCTACGCCAGTTGGTCACCGACCGGGGCTCAGGGAGCCCAACCGCGCAAGCTGCTGCCCACCATGCCCGGAGCCGCACACCGCTACCTTGCTCCCGACCAACGCGACTTCTTCTACCTCACCCTGCACTGAGCCCGGTCCGGGTCGCGAGCCACACCAGGGAGTCGGCCAAGCCGGGTCGCCACACGTGCCAGGAATGACCGCCAGGTAGCTCGAGGTAGCGGATGTGCATACCTGCCGCGCGGGTGGCGGCAAGCACGACGAGCGCTTGCGGTCGGTACCGCTGGTCGTTACTCCCGGCGACGATGGTGCCCGCTGTTTGCGGGAACCTCTTCCGCACCAGCACATCCAACGGGTTGACATTGGCGAAAGTCGCGGCGTTGCCGCCGAAGATCTGGTCGATCGTGCGGGCCCGACCCCCGAGGGTGGGCTCGTCCTGGCCTGAGATGTCCAAGAACGTGGGGGACACCTCGGGAGCGTTGACGGCCAACTGCAGTGCGCAGGTGCCGCCCGAGGAGAAGCCGCCGACGGCCCAGTGCCGCGGATCGGGATCGACCTGCAGCGTTGCGCGGATCCACGCCGGGACGTCCACCGACAGATAGGTGAACGCGTTGCCCTTGCGGGAGTCCACACACAACGGGTTGGCCAGCAGAGCGCCCAGTGGGTCGGCGACCACCACCACAGGCGCCAGCCCGGCATGTGTGGCGGCGAAGGTGTCCATCACCTGCGCCAGGCGGCCACCGTCGAACCAGTCTCTCGGCGAGCCGGGCTGCCCAGGCAGCAGGATCAACACCGGAAGCTGCGCCCGCGGGGTGGACAGGTAGGCGGGCGGCAAGTACAGCCACGCGGAACGCGCAGCGAATCCGGAACGGGATCCCGGAATGGGCGCGGTGGTGATCACCCCGCGGGTGGGCAGGTTCGCCGGCGGTACCCAGGTCGTGCTCAGAGCAGTCCCGGGGGGCGCCTTCACCAGATCGGTGCTCGACGCAGCCACCTGACTGAACGGGACCTGACCGGGAAATGGCAGACCCAGTGCGGTGCGGAGCGTCGGGTAGGCGCCGAACGTGTGGTTCACCTGCGCCATCCCGGCCAGCACAACAACCACGACGGCGAGGAGCGCGAGCGCCTTGCCCAGTGCTCGCCCCGGCCGCAACACCGCCAGCGCGAACCCCCCTGCACTCAGCCCCGTCCACACGGCCACCCCACGCGGTAGGGGATCGGGGAACGGGCGCCAGAGCACATCGACGATCAAGATCACCGCACCTCCGGCGAGGGCGCCGGCGAGAATGCCCAGCGGTACCCGCCGTGTCCACCACTGCCGACGCCCCGTCGCGGTGAACGGTCGCCCGGCCACCAACAGCGCCACTGCCAGCAAACCCAAGTTCAGCGTCACCGGCGGAAACCAACCTCGGGTGAGCGAGAGGTTCAACAGCGACACGGTGCCATCTTTCCCTGCCTCCGAACACCAGGGTGGGCTGGGCAGCCTCTCCTGCCCAGCCCACCCTGATCCTGGAAGGGCTACTTGGCCGGCGCACCCGGTGCGTCGGGCACCTCGGGACCGGCCTGGTCGGGGCCGTTCTGGTCGCCCTGCTGCACGTTGTCGGTGTCCGCGGCACCGGGGGCGTCCGCGGTGTCCCCGGCCTCGGGGGTGTCCACCGCACCCGGCGCGTCGGGGGTGTCACCCGGGGTGGGGGCGTCCGCGGCCGGTGAGCTGGTCGCCGCGGGCGGCGGTGCGGTCGTGGTGGCCGCGTTGGCCACCCCCGCACCGATCCCACCCATTGCCAGTACCCCGAACGCGGCGGCGGCGAGCTTCTTTTTGAGAGCCATGTGGTAATCCTTCCGTCTCAGACCAGCCCGGTTGGCTGCTCTGAACACCACCCTGATCCGCCGCACCTGTAGATCCGCTGAAGGAACCTGAGAGCCCACCCACTGGCTGGTGTCTGGGGCTGGTCAGTGTCGGCGGAACATGCGCAGTCCCTGGCGTAGCGAAATCCGCGGCACGTAGGCGCGGCTGATGCCATTGGCGATCCGCGGGAGAACCGCGGTCTCCGGGTAGGCCATGTACAACGGCCGGTAGGTCGGGCCGAACTTGGCCTTGAACGCCAGCAACGAACGAAACCCGTACACCGGCTCGAGGGTGCGCCCCATGAAGTCGAGCAGGCTCTGCAGCCCGGTCGGGGCTATGGCGGGGTCGACTCGGGCCAGTGGTGCCCCGGAGAGGCTGACGAACTGCGCCCCCTCGGCCTGCAGGTCCAGCGCGGCGGAGCCGATGAGGAACTCCATCACCCCGGGGAAACCCTCGGGGCTGCGGCGCATGAAATCCAGGGTCCAGCCGATGACCGCGCCGGCGTCGTGCACGGGCAGCCAGCTGGTGACCCCGTGTAGACGGCCTTCGGCGTCGACGGCCACCAGACAGCGCACCTGCGGGTCGTCGAGCTCGTCGAGCCCGCCCAGGGTAAAGCCCATCTCGGGCAGGCCCTTGCTGGCCACCCACTCCTCGGACAGCGCGCGGATCTGGGTGGTCATCGCCCGGGAGGCGGTGGGGTAGGTGATCCACTCCGCGGTGATGCCCGCGCGGGCTGCCCGGTTCACCGCAGTCCGCACGTCCTGGAACTTCTTGCCGGTGAACGCCAACGTGCCCAACACCAGCACGGTGTCCTCGGCGACCTGCACACTGGGCCAGCCCAGCCGGGTGGTCTCCTCGACGACCGCGGGGGTGACGCTGTAGAAGCACGGAGTCCAGCTGTGGGTCCGGCAGTGCGCCACGAAGCCCGCGATGGCCGTGGCGCGTTCGGTCGGTGGTCCGATGGGGTCGCCGGTGGTGATGGCCGCTCCCCCGATCACCCGGTAGGCCACGAACGTCGAGCCGGTGTCGGTGAACCAGTAGCTGTTGCCGGCCCAGATCGTGAGGTAGGACAGTGCGGTGCGGCCGTGCTGGGTGAGGACCTGTCTGGCTCGCGCACTCTCGTCCTGCCCGCGGAGGGTCTTGCCTCTAAAGCTGTGCAGCACCACCGCAATGACCACCGCCCACAGCAGCACGCCGGTCCACTCGTAAAGCACCGTGCTCAGCGCGGTCTGCGGGAGGAACGTGGGTTCCACCACGCCGAGGTAGCCCGGGGGGATGAGGCGCTGGGGGAAATCCGCGGCCAGCTGCCCCAGCGTGGGCGGGGTGTCGAACTGACCGGCCACCAGCACGCCGACCAGCACGTAGCCGCCGAACAGGACCACCATCGTGGTGGCGAGCACCGCAGCGACGCGCACGTAGGTGCGTGCCGGCGCGCTGAGCGCGAACGACTGTCGGAACACCACCAGCACCACGAGCACCACCAGCGGTTGCACGAGCGGGAGCACCACCCCCACGACGCCGCGATTGCCGCCCACTACCAGCACCGCGGTGTCGCGTGCGGGTCCGCGGACTGCCGCCACTGCCAACAACAGCCCGAAGCCGCTGAGCAGGACGTGCAACCCCACCGCCGCCCACCACGCGAATCGGCGCCCCCGCCGCAACCCGTCGGCCAGCACCAGCACCAGCACGGCGGGCAGCACCGCCAGCAGCGAGGGTCCGAGGCCGTCGAAGCGCAGCTGGGTCCGCAGATCGGCACACATCTCGGCGCTGGTCTGGTCCGCGCACAGCTCCTGCAGCCGGGCGGGGTCCAGCGAGGGCGAGGCGAACAGGTAGCGAAGGACGGCGAAGGGGCCCACGGCGGTGGGCGACACGCTCGCCAACAACGCCCCACCGGCGGTGGCGGCCACCAGCAACGCGACCAGCACCCGGCTCTCCCGGCGGCTCGATCGCACCGCGAGCAGCGGATGGCTACGACGCAGCAGCAGGGCACCCACCGCCAGCCCGGCCAGAACGGTGCTGAGCCGAAGCACGTCGGAGAGCAAGCCACCGTAAAGCACCATGGTCAGCACGACGACGAGCAGACCCAGTCGGATCCGCCGGCGCCACAGCACACTCGAGGATGCGCTGAAGGCCGCCCACGCACCGAGGATCAGCGGCGTCGAACCGACCGTGGTGCCGACCGCCAACTCGTTGCTCCAGGTACCGCCCGCGCGGGCGAGCAGGGCGATGCCGCCGAGCCCGGCGGCCGTCCCTAGCGTCTGGGTGAGCACGGCGACGCCCAGTAATCGTGCGGGCCCGTGTCTGCGTTCGATGGCGCCGCCCACGGCCAAGGCCCCCGCGCTCATCAGCAGGTAGCCGATGAGCCCGTGTGCCCACAACGCCGTGGTCAGCAGGGTGTAGACCCGCCCCGACGCCAACGCGGGAACGCTCGCCCCGATGCTGCGGCGCAGCGGCGCGGAGGGACCGCGCAGCAGGCTGCCGGTGGCCGCGCCGAGCGCCCAGAGTGTCACGACGAAACCGACCGTCACCGGGGCGCTACGGGCGAGGCCAAGGAGTCGTCGCGCTGAGCTGACCATTCTCACGGCGGGGCCGGTCATCGGCGAAGGCGGCGGCGGACGGGTCACGTTGGTCGTGCTCACGGCGCGGTGAGTCCCGTGCGATGCGCCAGAAAAGGCAGCGAATCTTCCAGGCCGGTGGCCCACACCTGCCAGGTGTGCCCGCCGGGCAGCGCGAAGTACTGCACGCTGATCCCGGCCGCCGTTACGGCGATGCGGACCCGCTGGGCGGCCGGGCCGTACTCGGCGTCGTCCCGGCCGGCGACAATGGTTCCCGCCGTCTCGGGAAAGCGCCGGTGTTCCAGAATGTCGAGCGGGTTGACCCGAGCGAACGCGGCGGGATCGCCGCCGAAGGCCGTGTTCAGGGTGCTGGCGCGATCACCCAGGGTCGGTTCGTCCTGGCCGGAGATGTCCAGAAACGTCGGGTAGACCTGTGGTGTGTTCAGTGTCAGCTGCAGTGAACACGTGCCGCCGAAGGACAAGCCCCCCACCGCCCAGTGCTGCGGGTTCGGGTCGACCTGCAGGTTGGCGCGAATCCACGCGGGGACGTCCACGCTGAGATAGGTCTGGGTGTTGCCGAGCGGGGAATCCACGCACAGCGGGTTCGCGAACTCGCTACCCAGGGGATCCGCTACTACCACCACCGGGGCGAGACCGCCGTGCGCCGCAGCGAAGGCGTCCATCGTGGTAGCCAGGTGACCACCGTGAAACCAGTCCTGCGGTGCACCCGGTTGGCCGGGAAGCAGCACCAGAACGGGAAGTAGCGCACGCGGGGTGGCGAGGTAGGCCGGTGGCAGGTAGATCCACGCATCCCTTGCGGCGAAGTGCGAAACCGTGCCGGGAATCGCCGCGGTCGTCACGGTGCCGGCCCGCGGCATTCCCGTGGGCGGTGACCACTGTGCAGCCAGCGTCGCGCCGGCCGTGGCGTGGATCGGTCCCGGCTGGGCGGCGGGAATCTGCGCAAACTTTATCTGGTTGGGCAACGGCAGTCCCATCGCGACGCGCACCGTGGGGTAGGCACCGAAGTGCGCATTGACCTCAGCCGCTCCGCTGCCGGTTACCCCGACGGCCACGAGTAAGGCCAGCGCCTTGCGGTGCGCCGGAAGCGGGCGGAGCAGGGCCAAAAGAATTCCCGCGGCGACGAGCCCAGCCCACACCACGACGACCGTGGGCAGCGAACCGGGGAAGGGATGCCAGGCAACGTCGACGACCAGCACCACCAGCCCCGCAGCCGACACTCCACCCACCGCGGCGAGGGGCACCCTGCGCAACCACCAATTCCGGCCGCGGCCCCAGGCGAGCCAAAGCAGGACCGCAGGCCCCAGCACCATCAGTGCCCACCACAACGGCCCGCTGATCAGGGAGGCCTCGAGCATGCGGTGCACCCTGGGAGTGTGCCGGGAGTTTCCTGTGACTTTCCTGAACGCGTGACCGATTCACGCCAGGACATCTGGTGAGCCGATTCGTCGCGGGGTGAACAGGGTGAACGTCGGCTGCCGTGGGTCGGTGAGGGTCACCCGGGCGCCTTCGGATTCGGCGAGACTGCGGGCGAGGGCGAGTCCGATGCCGGTCCCGGTGGCGTCATCGGAGCGGCGGACGAAGAGCGCCTGTGCGTCGCGGGTGATGGGTGGGCCCTCGTTGGCGACGTCGATGGCAAGCACTTCTCCGGCGTCGCGGGCGGTGATCGTGACGGCGCCGTGCCCGTGCCGACGTGCGTTGTCGATCAGCACGTCCACGGTGTGCAACGCAGTCGGCGCAGACAGTGGGCTGGGTGGTAGTGGTGGGTGCTGCACGATCCGCAAGGGGCGGCCCTCGGCGGCCAGGACACCGTTCCAACGCTCACGAATCTGTTGCAGGAGTGTGTCGAGATCGAGCGCGGTCGGGGCGCGGGGGATGTCCCTGGCCAGGGTGAGCAGGTCGGTGATGGTGGCCTGGAGGCGGTCGGCGGCGACGAGGGCGTCCCGCATCGCGGGGCCTGGGTCGGCTGCCGGGTCGTCCAGTGCGGCTTCGAGTCCCAGACGTAGGCCGGTCAGTGGCGTGCGGAGCTGGTGGGAGACGTCCGCGGTAAAGGTGCGTTCGCGCTCGACAAGGGCGCCGAGCCGGTCGGCGGTGCGGTTCAGCGAGACGTTCACGGAGTCGATCTCGGCGATACCCGCCGGGTGCGTGCGGACGCTGAAGTCGCCGGCCCCCAGACGTTCGGCCGCGAGGGTCAACGCGTCCAACGGACCTGTGAGGCGTCGTACCTGTCGGCGGGCGAGCAGCCAGGCGGCGGCCACTGCGGCAGCGGCCAGCGCGAACATCGCCAACCATGCCTCCCCGATCCGTCGGTACACCTGCGCGTGTCCGGCCGTGACGAGTACGGCCCCGACGACGGTGTCGCCGTCGGATACCGGTACCGCGACGGCGAAGCGCCCGTTGATCGTCCCCGATGTGACGGTGCCCTGGGTGGCGCTGCCGAGCAGGGGTCCCGGCGTCGCCGGCCCCGTTCCAGTGAGGCGCAGACCGCTGCTGTCGTAGACGCTCACCTGGGTGTCAGCCTCCAACGCACTCGCGCTCGTAGCCGCACGGTCGCGCGAGCGCATGAGGTCGCCGGAGGCTGCCAGGGCTACGGTGTCGGCGATGTGCTCGAGCTCGTTGTGCTCGTCGGCGACGAAGTACCGCGCGGCGGCGACGGCCAGTGGAATGCCGAACAGCGCTGTGCTGAGCACGGCGGCGAGCACCGTCAACCCGACGATCCGTCGTCGCATTCCGGCCGCTCCCGTCCTCGCTGAACTTCTTGCCCTCCGTTAACCCTTGCCGAACCCTCCGCTATCGCTCGCATGCCTACGGTCGCAATCATGACGAAACTGCAGCGCACGGTCCGGATCAGCGCCGCTTGCCTGGCCGCGCTCGCCCTGCTCAGCGCGTGCAGCAGCGGCACTGCTCCATCATCGGCCACCGCGCCAGGAGCAGGTGGTACCCCGAACCCGAATGCCATCGAGACCAACCCCGCAGGCGACATCCCGGACACCCAGGCGTTTGTCGCCTACACCCCACCGGACAAGACCTACACCGTGCAAGTCCCGTCGGGGTGGGCGCGCACCGGGTCAGGAACTGCGGTCACCTTCACGGACAAGTACAACAGCATCCGCGTGGAGACGATGCCGCGCCCCAGCGCTCCGACCGTCAGCTCCGCGCAAACCAGCACAGTGCCGGCGATCCAGTCCAGCGCCCAGGGGTACAAGCCGGGCAAGGTGTCCACCGTCGCGCGCACGGCAGGGCAGGCGGTCCTGATCACCTACGAAGCCCTCTCGGCGCCGAACCCGGTCACCGGAAAAGTCGCCGTCGAAGCGGTTGAGCGGTACGAGTTCTGGAAAAACGGCACCCTCGCCGTGCTGACGTTGTCTGCACCCGCCGGCTCAGACAACGTGGACCCGTGGCGCAAGGTCACAGACTCCTTCGGCTGGCAAGGATGAGCACCCCCGTCGACGCCCCCGACCGGGCACAGCCGGCCGCAAACGACTCCGCTGCCGCGTTGGATGCGCATTCCTTGTATCGCTTCTTCCGCGCGGGCGAGGAGGAAACCTTGGCGCTGCAGGGAGTCTCCTTGCAGATGACTGCCGGTGAGCTCATCGCGGTCGTCGGGCCCTCCGGCTCGGGAAAATCCACGCTGCTGGCGTGCTTGGCCGGGATCGACGAACCCGACGGCGGCACCGTCCGCGTCGCCGGGAAGCGGCTGAGCCACCAGCCCGAGGCTGTGCGCGCACGCTTGCGCGCACGCCACATCGGACTGCTGTTTCAAAGCGCCAACCTGCTGCAGCATCTGACCGTCACGCAGAACGTCCGGCTCGCGCAGAGCCTCACCGCACCGACGCAACGGCCCACGATCGACGCCTTGTTGGGCACCCTCGGCTTGCGTGCCCGCGCCGGCGCCTACCCCAGCCAGTTGTCCGGGGGCGAGCTGGCCCGCGCGGGACTGGCCGTCGCGCTGGCCAACGACCCGGCAGTGCTGCTGGCCGATGAGCCGACCGGCGAGCTGGACCTCGCCACCGAGGCCGACGTGCTCGACCTGCTGCGCGAACGGGCCGGCAGCGGAGTCGCGATCCTCGTCGCCAGCCACAGCCCAGCCGTGGCCGCGTCGGCCGATCGGGTCGTCACCATGTCCGACGGAAGGATCACCGGATGAGTACGGCGGCAGCACCGGAGGAAGCCCCGATGGTCGTGTGTCAGGAGGTGGCGTGCACCTTCGGTAGCGGAACAGCTGCCGTCGTCGCCGTGCATGGCGTCAGTGCGACCGTGGCGCCCGGCACTCGCGTCGCGCTCACCGGGCCGTCCGGGTCAGGCAAGTCGACGTTGCTGCACCTGATGGCCGGGCTGGAAATGCCCACCGCGGGCACCGTGTCCTGGCCTGGGCTCGGTGGTCACCCGCTCGCCGTACCGGGGCGCATCGGGGTGGTGTTCCAGGGTCCGAGCCTGCTCCCCGCACTCGACGTCGTCGAGAACGTCGCGTTGCCGCTGCTGTTGGCTGACACCGCCGAGGACGAGGCCACAGCCCGGGCCGTGGCCGCCCTCGATCTGCTCGCGATCGGTGACCTTGCCCGCAAGCTGCCGGAGCAGCTGTCGGGGGGACAGGCCCAACGCGTCGCGGTGGCCCGCGCGCTGGCTGCCCACCCCGCGCTGATTCTCGCGGACGAACCGACCGGCCAGCTCGACCACGAGGCGGCCGCGCTCGTCATCGACGTGTTGCTGCACGCCACCACCGAACTCGGCGCGGCGCTGGTCGTGTCCACCCACGACCCGCTGATCGCTCGACGCCTCCCCACCCAGTGGGCCATGCGGGATGGCACGCTCAGCGCTGCCACCATGACGGGCGCGCGAGCGTGATCGGAACCTGGCTCGGCGGCCTCCTGCGGCGACGCCCGGCCCGTCTGGGCGCCGCCGCCGTCGGCGTGGCGGTGGCCGTGGCGCTGCTCGCCTCGCTCGGCTCTTTCCTCGCCCACTCCAAGGCCACCATGACCGATCGGGCCGTGCGCGGCGTCGCCGTCGACTGGCAGGTCCAGGTCACACCGGGCACCGATCCGGCCACGATCAGCCAGATCGCGAACGCCGGCCCAGGGGTGCGATCGACCGCCACCGTCAACTTCGCCCAGACCACCGGGCTGACCGCTCAGACCGGCGGCAGCACCCAGTCCACCGGGCCCGGTGTGGTCCTCGGAATTCCCGCCGACTACCAGGCCCTGTTCCCCACCGAGATCCGTCCCCTCGCCGGCGCCGCCGGTGGCGTGTTGCTGGCCCAGCAGACCGCCGCGAACCTGCACGCCGCACCCGGTGATGTCATCAACATCGGTCGCGCTGGAGCGCCCCCCGCGCAGGTCACCGTCGCCGGCGTCGTCGACCTTCCCCAGGCCGACTCGCTCTTCCAGAAGGTCGGCGCCCCGGTTGGCGCCCAGCGCACCGCGCCACCGGACAATGTGGTCCTGCTCCCACAGCCGCAGTGGCACAGCGCTTTTGACTCCCTCGCGGCGGCTCGACCCGACCAGGTGAGCACGCAGATTCAGGTGCTCCGCGACCACAGGCTGCCGCAAGACCCCGCCGCGGCCTACACCGTCGTCACCGCCGCCGCGCACAACCTCGAAGCCCGCAGTGCCGGCGGCGCGGTGGTGGGCGACAACCTCGGTGCCGCCCTCGGGGCGGCCCGCCAGGACGCGGCGTACGCCCAGGTCCTGTTCCTGTTCCTGGGGCTGCCCGGAGCGATCCTGGCTGCGCTGCTCACCGCAACCATCGCCGCCGCTGGCGCGACCCGTCGCCGCGGAGAGCAATCACTGCTGCGCGCCCGCGGCGCCTCGACACGTCAGCTGATCCGCCTGGCCGCGGTGGAAGCTGCGCTCATCGGCGTCGGCGGAGCGGTCCTCGGCCTCGGCGCCGCCGCCCTGGTGGGCCAGCTGGCCTTCGGGACGCCCCGATTCGGTACCACCACGGCCACCGCGATCGGCTGGGCCGCCGTAGCCGCCGCCATCGGGCTGGCCATCGCCGCCGCCGCCGTGCTCGTCCCCGCACGGCGTGACCTTCGCGAGTCCACTGTGGCCGCCGGACGGGCCACCGTCAGCGCCCTGCACTACCCGCGGTGGGCCAGGTACGGACTCGACGCGGTCCTGCTGATCATCGCGGGCCTGGTGTTCTCCGCCACCAGCCGCAACGGCTACCAGCTCGTCTTCGCCCCCGAGGGCGTCCCGACGATCTCGGTGTCCTACTGGGCGTTCGCCGGTCCGGCGCTGGTGTGGCTCGGAGCCGGCCTGTTGGTCTGGCGTCTCGCCGACCTGCTCCTCGGGAGGGGACGCCACCTCATCGCCCGCACGTTGCGCCCGGCGAACGGGGCGCTGTCGGGCAGCATCGCCTCGAGCATGGCCCGGCAACGCCGCCCGCTCGTCCGGGCCATCGTGCTGCTCGCCCTTGCCTTGGCCTTCGCCGCCTCGACCGCGACGTTCAACGCCACCTACGGCCAGCAGGCCGAAGCTGACGCTCAGCTCACCAACGGTGCGGACGTCACCGTCACCCCGGCGCCGGGCGCTGATGTTCCCCCCTCGACTGCGCAGAGGCTGGCGGCCGTCCCCGGGGTGCAGGCGGTGGAACCGATCCAGCATCGCTTCGCCTACATCGGCACCGACCTGCAAGACCTCTACGGCGTGCGCCCGAGCACGATCACCAACGCGACCGCCCTGCAGAACACCTACTTCCAGGGGGGCACCGCGAACGGGCTGATGCACACCCTGGCCGCCCAACCCGACTCCATCCTGGTCTCCGCGGAGACGGTGAAGGACTATCAGCTGCAGGTGGGTGATCCGGTGACCCTGCGGTTGCTCGACGCCCACACCCACCAACCGCGGGCAGTGACCTTCCGCTATGTGGGGGTGGTGAGCGAGTTTCCCACCGCACCGAAGGACAGCTTCTTCGTCGCGAACTCCTCCTACGTCGCCCAGCAGACCGGCAGCGTCACCGTCGGCGCCTTCCTGGTCAACACCGGTGGTCAGCACAGCGCGGCCGTGGCGCAGCAGATCCAGACCCTGCTCGGTACCTCGGCGACCGTCACCGACATCAGCAGCGTCCGCAAGAGCGTGGGTTCCAGCCTGACCGCCGTGGATCTGGCCGGACTCACCCGTGTCGAGCTGTCCTTTGCCCTGGTGCTCGCGGCGGCGGCCGGTGGGCTGGTGTTCGCACTCGGGTTGTCCGAGCGTCGGCGCACCTTCGCGATCGTGAGTGCCCTCGGCGCCAAGCCTCGACACCTACGTCGGATGATCTTCAGCGAAGCCGCGGTGCTCATCGTCGTTGGAGTGCTGACCGGCGCACTGCTGGGCTGGGTCCTCGCGGAGATGCTCGTCAAGGTGCTCACCGGGGTGTTCGACCCGCCCCCCTCGGCGATCGCCATCCCTTGGCTCTACCTCAGTGCGGTCGGCGTCATCACGATCGGTGCGGTGGCCGCGGTGAGCGCGGCGGCAGCCCGCATCGCCCGGCGGCCGGCCATCAGTGTGCTGCGCGAGCTGTGACCCCCTCCCACAGCTCGCGAAGCGCTGCGGGTCAGCCGCGTTCAAGGCGGTAGCCTCGGCCGCGCAGCGTGACGATCTCCGGCGCCCGGCCACCGCCTTCCTGTGCGGCCGCGGCCAGCTTGCGACGGAGCGCAGACAAATGGACATCGAGGGTCTTTGTCGATCCGAACCAGTTCTCATCCCACACGTCGGCCATCAACGCTTCCCGGCTGACCGCCGTCCCCGGCTCGGCGGCCAGCCGGGCGATGAGGTCGAACTCCTTGGCGCGCAACACCAGCTCAGTACCGTCCAGGCAGGCTCGCCGGGCCGCCGTGTCCACCTCCAGAGCCCCCACCCGCAGCACCGTGCTGGCACCGGCCGCGGCTACGCCTCGTCGGAGGTGCGCGCGGATCCGGGCGAGCAGCTCGGCGAGGCGAAACGGCTTCGTGAGGTAGTCGTCGGCACCAGCCTCCAGCCCCACGACGACCTCGATCTCCTCATCGCGTGCGGTGAGGATGACCAGGACACAGTTGGGCTGAGCCGACCGCACCTGCCGACACACCTCGATGCCGTCGATGTCGGGCAGCCCGAGGTCGATCAGGGCGAGATCGAAAATCCCCTCGGATGCGGTCCGTACCGCTTCGGCGCCGGTCTGTACCCAGTGCACGGTGTAGCTGTGGGCCGCGAGGGCGGCGTGCAGGGCGCGGCCGATCGTGACGTCGTCCTCGATGAGGAGCAGCCGGGCCACCAGGTGACCCTAGCTCCTCGGCTGCGCAGCGCCGCGGGCGTGCAGGGTGACGAAGTCGCGGGCCGAGGCGGTGTTGTACCGCTTGGGTGAGCGCTTCATCGCGGGCAGCAGATTCACCGCTTGGGGGTGGGCCGGGTCGGCGGTGGCGTGGTAGTTGATGAACGAGGTCCAGTCCGGGTTGATGTCCAGCTGCATGGCCCGCACACTCCCGGCGCGCTGCAACAGGCTCGCCAGGGTGTGCGCGGACAACCGGGGCCCGATGACCGAGACGAGGGCACCGGATGCGGTCACCCCGATCCCGGAGCGCCACACGTACTTCTTGGAGCCGATCGTCGAACCCCACGTCTGCTGCGTGTCGGCATTGATGCCGGGAACCACCTGAGCGTGATCCACCAGCAACGTCAAGTTCTGCCGGACCGCCGCCACCTTCGGGCTCATCGTGACACCGCGGCCCCACTGCCCGACGGTCATGGTGCCGTCGGTGTAGAACACCATCGACGCGGCACCAGCCACCAACGGTTTCGCGTAACGCCTACCCTCGTAAAACCCGCCGCGCGCATCGGCCAGCTTGAATCCCGAGTTGAATGCCGCGAGCAGCCCGGCCCGATCGCTCGGCGGGATGAACGGGGGCACCTTCCACCCGGTGCCCCCGGGCTGCGACGCCCCGGGATGCAGCTGGGCGCGCACCAGGTGCGGATCGAACCAGGTCGCCGCCGCGGTGTAGGAGGTATGGGTGGCATCAGGACGCAAAAACGTCTGGGCCATCGCCGGGGAACCGTGCACGGTGGCGGTCACCTTCCACTGCCCTTCCCCTGGCAACGAAGGTTGGGCGGGGGTGTTGATCGCGGCGGGCAGCGTAGGACCGGCGGTCAGCGTGGGGCCCGCGGGCGGCGCCGGCGGCGGGCCCAGCTGGCGCAGCGGCGAATTCGCCGCCGGAGCGCCCCCCACCGTCGGGGGCTGATACATCAGCTGCTCAGCCCAGGTGACCAACGGGCTCATCCCGTTGTTCCGTGCCCACTCCGCGACCCGCGCGGTGGTGCTCTGCGTACCGGGCGCGGTCAACGCCGAGGCCACCGAGGTGCCGACCGTCCCGAGGAACACCAGTTCCACCACCACCAACACCAACCACACCCGGCCCAACAGCCGACGCCGCCGACCCGAACCCGGCCGAGGCGGCGGCGCCCCACTCGGCGACGGTGCGGTGGCCGCCGCCGGATCTCTCCGATGTTGACCCTCCGTCACGGTCGTCATGCGACATCACCTCCCGACGACCCGCGGTGCCGGACGCGGACGGGAAATCGACTCATCACCACACATTCACTGTGCGGGCCGGACGCTGAAAACTTGCTGAAGACAACCAGGAAGGCGGCGAGCAGCCCGTGCAGATACTCAGGTTCGGCGCGTGATCAGCGGCGCCACAACGTCCGTCATCTGCTGGGCCAGGTATTGCTCACCGTCAGCATTGGGATGCTCGCCGTCGGGCGCAACAAACCGACTGGCATCGCCCTGAAACCACCCCAGCGTGAGCGGGTCGACAAACCCCCCACCAACGTGCGCGGCAGCGGACGCGAGCGCATCGCGGACACCGGTCAGCTGCTCGCCCGGGTCGGCCGGCACCGACGGCGGACCCACCACGATCAGCTTCGCACGCGGCGCGAGGGCCGTGACCCGTTGCAAAGTCTGTGACATCGCCGGGGCAACGCCGGGTTGGCCGACATCATTGTCGGAACCGAAGAGGAGGACGATCTGCGAGCGGGCGGAGACCACGCGGTTGACGAGGTCGAGGAAGACGTGGCCGTTGTCGCCCGAGGCGGCGTACCCGGCGCCGTTCTCCGAGGCATTGGTGATCTGCACCTCCAGACCGCGGGTGGCAAAGAGCGCTTGCGCCTCTCGGGTCCACGGGTTTCCCGGGGTGTCGATACCGGTGCTCAGCGAGTCACCGATGACGACCAGACGCGTCGACTCACCCTCCACCGGCGAGCGCGCGCCGCCCGCGCTGCTGACAGCAGCACCGACCAGCACGACCACTCCGGCGACCGTCAGTGCGCCGATGACAGCGGTCACCAACTGGCGTCGACGGGTTCCGGGCACGCCTCATCGTAGGTCAGTCGCGGCGTAGCCGATCCCGTTCAGTGCATGCCGGGTTGTGATCCCCGTGGCAGCCCGGAGCCTTCTCAGCGAGCTCTCAGCGCGAGCTCGGCATGCTGACCGGCAGGCACCGCCGATTGCGATGGTGCACCTCCCGAGAGGACACACCATGACCTCCGCAGCCACTGACGGTTCGACACCGCGCGTACACACCCCCAACCACCCCCAAGCCGCCGTGTGGCGGGCCTCAGACGCCGACCGGGACCACGTCGCGCAGACCGTGCACGAGGCGATGGCCCTGGGAATGCTCACCATGAGCGAGGCCGAGGAGCGGCTCACCGCGGTCTACGCCGCCCGGTTCCGCTACGAGCTGGGACCGATCACCGCGGACCTGCCGATCGGGCAGCCCCCCACTAGCGACGTCCACTCGGCTGGGTTGCTGGCCCGGCTGCTACAGGCCCTGGGGCACCTCCTCGCCGTCACCGCCCCGATGCGCGCCACCGCCCGCGCCGTGGTATCCCGCCACCGGGTGCTCGCTGCGGTGCTGGTGCTGCTGGGAGTCATGTTGTTTGCGGCCGCGCTGTTCGTCGGTGCGGGCGACGGGTTGCTGCCGGACTGAGCGAGAACAGGAAGGTAGCAGCGTGATGAATGTTCTCGATCCGCACAGCCTGCTGGCCGCCTTCGGCGCGGCGGGGGTCTTTCTCATCCTCTTCGCCGAAACCGGGCTCTTGATCGGCTTCTTCCTGCCCGGTGACTCGCTACTATTCACCGCCGGATTGCTGTCGGCGACCCCGGTGACCGCGGCGGTGCATCTGTCGTTGCCGGTCGTGTTGCTGGCCGCGGCGGCCGGGGCCTTGCTCGGGGCGCAGGTCGGTTTCCTCATCGGCCGTCGGGCTGGACCGGCATTGCTGGACCGACCGGACCGGCCGCGGCTGCAGTCGGCTGTGGTCCGAACCCGCGTCACCCTCGAGCGGTACGGCACCGGCAAGGCCATCGTGCTGGCACGCTTCATCCCCTTGGTGCGCACTGTGGTGAACCCCCTGGTCGGGACCATCGGCGTACCGGCACGCACTTTCGCGCTGTGGCAGGTGATCGGTGGCCTGGTGTGGTCGCTGGGGGTGACGACCGCGGGCTACGTGCTCGGGAACAGGATCCCCGGAATCGACACCTACCTGCTGCCGATCATCGCGGTGATCATCGTCCTTTCCCTCATCCCGGTGGCGCTTGAACTTCGGCGGGGGCTGCGGGGACGCCGGGCCCGAACGGCGGCCGTTGACGGAGCCTGAGCCTGGGGTGGCGGCGGGCCACGGCTTCTGGCGTGCCGCTTAGATCCCGAACGCCGCGCGCAGCGACGGTGCGGATGCGGCGGCCCCCAGTGGGGGTGTTGCGGCCAGCTCCGCAAGGTAGCCGCTCAGCGAGTAGTGCGTGAGTGCCGCGGAGCTGCGCACGTGCACGACGTTCGGTGC
>JAABUM010002289.1_pt1 | contig 26028 bp, 22 predicted proteins | sample 5559161 | NCBI WGS metagenome assembly JAABUM01 (sample SAMN10711868, study PRJNA513369) | rock metagenome | isolation source: Antarctica rocks | place: Antarctica: Victoria Land, Siegfried Peak nord
GACTGGCAATCGCGAACGCCTGAAAGCGGACGTCGAGCCTGGCGGAGTTGAACGTCTGAGACCCGGGCCAGCGCCGACATTTGGCTCGCGGCGACCCAGCCAGGTTAGCTGCCGTTCACTCATCCCTTCAGCGCAGAGGCAGCCGACCGGTCGCCGATGACCTACGAAGCCGAGAGGGAACATGCAATGACCGAGCTGTAGCCCGCAAGCCTGCGAACTGTCCACGAGAACGGGGCGACGTCACCCAGCTTCCTACCTGCCGCGGACGCACATCCCGCCGGCGCGGGGCATCCGGCTTACCGGGCGGATGCCTTCAGACCGGCGGGGCCAGTGTCTGGGACGCCCGCTCACGGATCTCGTCCCAACGGCCGGCTGCCACATCCACGGCCGGCGTGAGCCATGACCCTCCGACGGCCACGACGTTGGGCTCCGCAAGCCATTCCGACGCATTGGACGCGGAGATGCCCCCGGTGGGGCAGAACCGGGCTGCGGGAAACGGACCGGCCAGTGCGCGCAGGCCCGGGATGCCCCCGGCCGTGCTCGCTGGGAAGAACTTCGCCACCGTGAAGCCGCGCTGCATCCCTTCCATCAGCTCCGATGCGGTGGCGATCCCCGGCAGGAAGGGGATCGGAGCTTCGGCCGCAGCGTCCAGCAGCCCGGGCGTCGCCCCGGGGCTCAGGGCGAAACGCGCCCCGGCCGAGACCGCCCGCGCAAGGTCCTGCGGCGTCAGCACCGTGCCAATCCCCACGATCGCGTCCGGCACGGCCCGCATGATGGCCTCGGCACCCGCAAGCCCGTGCACGGTGCGCAACGTGATCTCCAGCAGGCGGACGCCACCCTCGACCAGGGCGCGGGCCAGCGGCACGGCATCCTCGAGCCGGTCGATGGTGATGACCGGGATGACCCGCCCATGGGCCAGCAAGGCCGCGAGTTGTTCGGTCTGGTGGCTCATAGCGAGGGCTCCTCGAATGGCGGTGGCATGGCAGACCGTGGAATGAGCGCGCCGGGATGGCCCACGACCCGCCCGGCCAGATGATGGCCCGCCCTGGCGGCCGATACCGGATCCCATCCACGCAGCCTGGCCGCAAGATACCCGGCGGCGAAGCTATCACCCGCCGCCGTCGTATCCAGCACCCGGTCGACCGGGGCGGGCCAGACCAGCACCGGCGTCCCGCCGGCATAGACGTGCGACTGCGGCTCGGGCGACTTCAGCACGATCTCCGTAGTCGCCGCATGCCGCAGCAGCATGGCGCTGCCTTCGGGGCCGTACAGCATATCCAGGTCGTCGGTGGAGGCGAGCACGATGCTGGCCCGTCCGAACATCGCCGCGTACAGCGCCCGCGCCCGGGCCGGGTCGGGCCAGCCTCGCGGCCGGAAGTTTGTGTCGAACACCACCCAGGCGCCCCGTGCGCGGGCCGCATCAAGGGCCACCATCAGCGCCGCCCGGGCCTGCTCGTCGTAGATGGAAAGCGTGATCCCCGAGAGGTAGAGCACATCGAACGCACCGAGGGCCGCCGGGTCCATGTGGTCGAAAAGACGGCGGGCGGCGGCACTGTCGCGCCAGTGCAGGAAGTGCCGTTCCCCGTTCGCGTCCGTCTGGATGACATACAGCCCCGGCAATGCGCCGGGGATACGCTGCACCAGGCGGGTGCCAACCCCTTCCGCCTGCCAGTCGGCCAGCATCTCGGCACTCCAGGCATCGTCGCCCAGCGCCGTGACATAATCGACGTCCGCCCCGAGGCGGGCCAGGTAGACGGCCGTGTTGAGCGTATCGCCGCCATACGCCCGGCGGAACTGCCCGTCCGGCTGCTCCTGCATCTCCACCATGCACTCGCCGATGCAAGCGATCGTCATGACGCGAGCGCCCGGCGCACGCCCTGCGCCGTCAGGCGGGCGAGTGCCGGAACCACGGCGTCGCGCACCCTCGGGTCGCGCCCCATATCGCCAAAGATCGCACCCACACCCAGCATCGCCTGCACCAGCGACACCGGGTCCGGCCCGGCCATCCGTGCGAGCGCGGTCAGGTCCGCCGCCATCGGGTCCTGCACGTCGATCGGCCGCCCAGCCTCATCGACGCCCGCCACGAAGCGCATCCACCCGGCCACCACGAGCGCATGCGCGTCGATCGACAAGCCTGCCGCCAGCCGATCAGTCATCGTCGCCAGGATGCGCTGCGGCAGTTTCTGGGAGCCGTCCATGGCGATCTGCAACGTGCGGTGCCGCAGCGCCGGGTTGCGGAAGCGGTCCAGCAGCGAGCGCGAATAGGCGGCCACATCCGTGCCTGCAGGCACGGCCAGCGTGGGTTCTGCCGCCGCCATCAGCCTGCCCGCGAACCTGGCCAGTTCCGTCATGGCCATGGCGTCCGCCACCGTCGCCGCCCCTGCAAGATAGCCGAGGTAGGCGAGGCCGGAGTGGCTGGCGTTCAGCAGCCGCAGCTTCATCGCCTCGAACGGCGCCACATCGCCGACCATGGTGGCGCCCGCCATCTCCCAGGCCGGACGGCCTGCGGGGAAGCGGTCCTCGATCACCCACTGGCTGAACGGCTCCGCCATGACCGGCCAGGCGTCGTGCAGGCCGAGTGCCGCGTCCACTCGAACCCGGTCCTCGTCCGTGGTGGCGGGCACGATGCGGTCCACCATGGTATCGGGGCAGGCCACGTCGCCCGCGATGAACGCCGCCAAGTCCGGGTCGCGCAGCCGGGCGAAGTGCACCAGCAATCCATGCACGGTGCGGCCGTTGGAGGGCAGGTTGTCGCAGCAGAGCACCGTGAAGGGCGGCTGTCCCGCGCCCCGGCGCCGCGCGATGCCCGCGGCAAGCAGCCCGAGCACGGAGCGCGGCGACCCGGGGTTGGCCAGGTCGGACCGCACGTCCGGATGCGCCTCGTCCAGGGCGCCGCTGGCGGCATCCCGGCAGTAGGCCTTCTCCGTCACCGTGAGGGTCACGATCCGTATGTCCGGCGCCGCGAGCGCGTCCAGAACCGCGTCCGGCCTCTCGCGCGCCACGAGCAGGCGGGTGATGCCGCCGACGACCTGCATGCCGTCCCCGGCGCCGCGCTGGTTCACGGTGTAGAGGCCGTCCTGCGGCGCCAGGGCGTCGCGTGTCGCGGGGCTGCGCAAGCTGACGGCGGCGATGCCCCAACGCGGGTCCCCGGCCTCGAGCACCGCCTCGGTGTAAACAGCCTGGTGCGCGCGATGGAAGGCGCCGACGCCCAGATGCACGATGCCGACGCTAAGCGCGCCGCGGTCGTAGCCGGGCCGGCGCACACCAGGCGGCAGCTGCCCCACCGTGGCGGCACTCAGTCGTGGCATCACAGCGGCAGCCCGTTCTGGCGCGCCACGGCCGTCATCACGCCGCGGATTTCCGCCAGGCCGCGCATGCGCCCGATGGCGGGGTAGCCAGGGTGCGTCGCCTTCCCGACATCGTCCAGCATCTCGTGCCCATGGTCCGGGCGGAACGGCAGCCGCCAGTCGGCCCGGCCGGCCTGCTTGCGCCGTCCCTGTTCCTGCAGCAGCGCATGCACCACCGCCACCATGTCCGTGCCGCCGGCCAGGTGGTCGGCCTCCATGAACGACCCGTCCGCCTCGTTAGTGACGTTGCGCAGGTGCAAGAAATGGATGCGCTCGGCAAAGCGCGCGGCGATGGCGGGGATGTCGTTGGCCGGGCGGGCGCCCAGCGAGCCCGTGCACAACGTCAGCCCGTTAGATGCGGAGGGTGCGGCATTGAGGATGAACGCGATGTCCTCGGGCGTCGAGGTGATGCGCGGCAGGCCCAGCAGCGGCCGCGGCGGATCGTCGGGATGGATCGCCAGCCGCACCCCGGCGCGCTCGGCGGTCGGGATCACCTCCTCCAGGAAGCGGGTCAGGTTGCGCTGCAAGCGCGCATGGTCGGTGCCCGCGTAGCGCGCCAGCATGGCCCGCAGCCCCTCGATGTCGTAGCGATCGAAGGCGCCCGGCAGGCCCGCCATGATCGTGGCGAGGAGTGCGCGCCTGGTCTCATCCGTCGCCGCGTCGAACCAGCTTCGGGCACGCGCTTGCACCTCGGGCGTCCAGTCGTGTCCGGAACCGGGCCGCTGCAGCATGTGCAGGTCGAAGGCCGCGAACTCGTGCGCGTTGAAGCGCAGGGCGGTGGCGCCACCGGGAAGGGGATAGCGGAGCTGGGTGCGCGCCCAGTCCAGCACCGGCATGAAGTTATAGCAGACCGTGTGGACACCGGCCTCGCCGAGGTTGCGCAGGGTTTCCCGGTAGGCCTCGTAGAACGGCGCCGCGCCCGGTTCGGCCAGCTTGATGCTCTCGTGCACCGGCACGCTCTCCACCACGCTCCAGCGCAGGCCAAGGGAGGCGTCGGCCCCGATGACGCGCTTGCGTTCGGCGATCGCGTCCCGTGTCCAGGCAACCCCGGTCGGCACGTCGTGCAGCGCGGTGACGATGCCGGTCGCGCCGACCTGGCAGATATCGGAGAGGGTGATGAGGTCGTCCGGTCCCCACCAGCGCCAGGTCTGTTCCATCGTCTCTACTCCGGCTCATCGGAAGGGGTCGCGGTGCCTTCAAAGAAGTCGGCATGCGATGCGGCGATCCGGTCGATCGCCGCGAAGGCGGTGCGCAGGTGCGCGGTCATGACCTGGACCGCGCCCTTGGAATCACGCGAGGCGACGCACGCCACGATGGCCCGGTGCTGCGTCATGATCATCTCGGGCCAGGCCTCGTCCTCCAGCGAGAGGAACCGCACGCGGTCCAGCTGCGCCTTCGCCCCCGCGATGACCGTCCAGACGAACGGACGACCCGCCATGTCCATCAGCTTCCGGTGCATCGCCTCGTCCTGGACGAAGAAGGCCTGGAAGTCCCGAGCCTCCATCGCCTGCGCCTGTGCCGAGATGCCCTGCCGCAGTTCGGCCAGGTCTTCGGCGCTGGCCCGCTGCGCCGCATCCGCCACGGCCCGGCATTCCAGCGTCTCGCGGATGAACTGGGCGTCATGGACGGAGGCCACGTTGATCGGCGCCACGAAGGTGCCGACCTGCGGCACCACACGGATGAACCCGGCCTCGCCGAGGCGCCAGAACACCTCGCGCACTGGGGTGCGGCTCAGGCCGTAGCTCTCGGCGACCTTGGTCTCGAACAGCGGATCGCCGGGGCGGAGCTCGCCGCGCACGATGCGGCCATGCAAGTCCTCGTAGACCTGGTCGCCCGTCGCCCGCGGCGCCATCCGCGCGAGGTTCGCCGCCCGTGCCTGCGAAGCGGAGAGTGCGCCCGGCTTCATGCGGGGCCGAGCCGTGGCGAGGAATGCAGGCTCATGTGATGGAGCTCAGGAACTGCCGGGCGCGCTCGGTCTGCGCATTGGCGATCATGGCGCGGGGGTCTCCGTCTTCGACGATCTTGCCCTTGTCCATGAACACCATCCGCGTGCCCACATCGGCTGCAAAGCGGATCTCGTGCGTGACCACCAGCATGGTGCGCCCCTCCTGCGCCAGGTCGCGCATCACGCCGAGCACGTCGCCGACGGTTTCCGGGTCGAGGGCCGAGGTCGGTTCGTCGAACATCAGCAGATGCGGCTCGGCGCAGAGTGCCCGGGCGATGGCGACGCGTTGCTGCTCTCCGCCGGACAGCTCCGCCGGGTAGGCGCCGATGCGGTGGGACAGGCGCACCTTCTCGAACAAGGCCCGGGCCCGGGCCTCGACGGCCTTTCGGTCGTTCTTGTGGACCACCACGGGCGCCAGCATGACGTTCTGGAGCGCGGTCAGATGCGGGTAGAGGTTGAAGTGCTGGAAGATCATGCCGACGCGCTTGCGCACGGCGCTCACCGATTTCGGCTCGACCTTCGTGTCCTCGAACCGGATGGTGCCACCCTGGATGCTCTCCAGCCCGTTCACGCATCGCAGCAGCGTCGATTTGCCGGTGCCGCTGGGACCGACGAAGCAGACGATCTCGCCTTGCGTCACATCGAGGCTCACGCCGTCCAGGATGGTGCGGGCGCCGAAGCGCTTCACCACGGACTCAAGCTGCAGCACAGGCTTCATGTCATGGCTCCCACGAGGTCGGCCCTGCGTCCGATATGGAACCGGCGCTCGAGCAGGGTCCCGGCCATCGAGATGGCGTAGTTGAGTAGAAAGTAGAGGAAGGCCAGCGCCAGCAAAGGCGCGAAGCCACCGCCCGTGGACTCGCGGACCAGCAGCCCGGTCTTCGTCAGCTCGATGTATCCGATCACCGAGGCCAGCGAGCTTTCCTTCAGGGTGGTGATGAACACGCCGATCGAGGGCGGCAGCACCACGCGGATCGCCTGCGGTGCGATGATGTGGCGGACCACCTGCACTGGGCCGAAGCCTGCCGCCTGTGCGGCCTCCCACTGGCCACGCCCGACGCTGCCCACCCCGGCCCGGACGACTTCCGCCATCGTCGAGCTGGCATGGAGCGCCAGCGCGATCGTCGCGGCGGCGAATGGCGAGATGTCGAAGCCCAGGAGCAGCGGCAGGCCGAAATAGGCGAAGAACAGCACGATCAGGATGGGCACGGATCGCCAGAACTCGGTGTAGACCAACGCCACGAGCCGAAGCAGCCTGATATTGGACAGCCGCAGCGTCGCGATGGCGGTGCCGCCCACAGCGCCCAGGAGCATCGCCAGCCAGGACAGCCAGAGCGTGGTGCCCGCAGCCTTCAGCAGCAGTGGCGCGTAGGCGAGCCAATTGTCGTTCATCGGGCGTCTCTCATCGGCCGGACGCCCCTTGGCGGAACAGCATCCGCCCCACAGCGATCCGGGCAAGGTTCACCGCCTGGCACAGCACCAGATACACCACGGCCGCCACAACGAAGGTCTCGAAGAAGCGGAACGAGGTGGAGCCCGTCGTCTCCATCCACGACGCCACCTCGTCCACCGCGATGGCCGAGGCCAGCGAGGAGGCCAGGATCACCGCGATCACCTGGTTCCCAAGCGGGGCGTAGATCGTGCGGAATACCTGCGGGAACACCACGTGGCGGAACACCTGCACGGTGCTCATACCCTGCGACTGCGCCGCCTCGAACTGACCCGGCGCCACCGCGATCAGCCCGGCGCGCAGGATTTCCGCCATGTAGCCCGCACTGTTCAGAGACAGGCCGATCACGGCTGCGTTGAAGGAACTCAGCCGCACGCCGATCGACGGCCCGGCGAAATAGATGATGTAGAGGATGACCAGCAGCGGCGTGTTCCGCATGACCTCCACGTAGGCGGTCCCCAGGAAGCGGAGCAGGCGGGAGGCGCTGCGCCGCATGACGGCCACCCCGGCACCGAGGGTGATGCTGATAACGATCGCCAGGATCGACAGGCTCAAGGTCAGGCCGGCCGCCTGTTGCAGCTCGCCCAGGTAGGGGTAGATAGTCCGCAGCGTGAATGTGTAGTCCATGGCGTTTCGCGCGATCCCCAGGGTGCTCAGGAGGGGCCCGGCGCATGCCGGGCCCGGGTGAGCGTCAGAACTTGGACTGGATCGCGGGCTGGTCGAACCCGAACCACTGCTTGAACATCTTCGCGTTGTCGCCGGAGGCGTTCATCTGCTCGACGAACAGGTTCAGCACGCGCAGCAGGTCCTGGTCGCCGGCGGGCAGGCCGATGGCGATCTCCGCCCGGGCGAGGGAGCCGTCCAGTTGGCGCAGTCTGCCGGGCCGGTCCTTGATGGCCTGAGTGTTGTAGAAATCATCCTCCGCCATGGCGTCCACCTGGCCCGACAGCAGGGCGCTCATCTCGTCGGCCTGCGTGTTGAACCGGGTCAGGGTCGCCTTCGGTAGGTTGGCCGGGACCGCACGCTCGGCGGTGCCGCCGCGGGAGATGGCGATCTTCACGCCACTGCCGTCGCCCATGTCGGTGATGGCCTTCCACTTGGCGCCGTCCGGCACCAGCAGGCGCATGGTCGTCACCAGATAGGGGTCGGTGAAGGCGACCGTCATGGAGCGCTCCACATTGCGGGTGAAGTCCGCGATCGTCACGTCCACCTTGTGCGTCTGCAACGAGGTGACGCGGCCCGGAATGTCCGTCACCACGAATTCCGGCTTCACCTTCAGCGCTTCGGCGAGCTTCTTGGCGATGTCGATGTCGTAGCCCTCGGGCTCGCCGGTGGGCAGTACGCGGCTATAGGGCGGCAGGCTGGGCAGCACGGCGATGCGGATGGTGCCGCGGCTAATGATCTGCTGGAGCAGTCCGGGGGCCTGCGCCGAGGCGGTCCCGGCAAATCCGAGCGCTATGGCGGAGACGGCGATTCCATGAAGGATGGTACGGCGTAAGGACATTTGTTTGTTCTCCCTGGGTTTTCTTTGTTACGGCATCAGTCGAAGGCAAGTTGGACCTTGATGGTCTCCTCCGGATGGTTTTCGATAAACTCGAACGCTGCCTTCGCATCGGCCGCGGCGAAGGTCTGCGTCACCATGGCGTCGGGCCGCAGCTTGCCCGTCTCCAGCCAGCCGATCACCTCCGGTATGAGACGCCGGTTGAGGCGGGAGCCGAACAGCGACAACTCCTTGCTCACCACATGCTGCTGCACCAGCGGTGTCGGCTCCGCCGAGAACCCCAGCAGACCGATCCGCCCGGCCGGCGCCGCGACGCGGCACATCTCCGCAAGCAGCGACGGCACCCCGGCGCCATCGATCACGACGGAGGGGCCAAGCTCATCCAGTTCTGCTGCGACCGCGGCCGGGATGTCGTCATGGCCGGACCGCAATGTCAGGTCCGCGCCGAACTCCCGGGCCCGCTCCAGGCGGGCAGCGTCCGGGTCGGCGACGATGCAGCGGGCGCCGAACATCTTGGCCACCTGCAGCACCGTGATGCCCACGGTCCCCGCACCGTAGACGAGAACGACATCCTCAGGACCGCAGCCGGTGCGCGACAACACGTTCGCCGCGATGGACAGCGGCTCTGCCAGGGCGGCGATCGCGAAGGAGAGGCTGGACGACACCCGGATCGCGTTGGCGGCAGGCACCACCATGCGGTCCCGGAACCCGCCATCGCGATGCACGCCGAAAACCTGGAGCTGGGCACAGACATTGGGTCGCCCGACCTGGCAGGGATAGCAGCGGCCACAGGCGACGACGGGGTCCACGACGACGTGGTCGCCGGGCTCGCAGGTCCGAACGCCTGGGCCGACGGCCGCGACCATACCCGACATCTCGTGGCCAATGATCCGTGGATACCTGGCAAATGGATTGGTGCCGTGGAGAATATGCATGTCGGATCCGCAGATCCCGGCGCGGCGCAGATCGATCAGCACTTCGCCCGGTCCAGGCCGGGCCGGATGGGTTTCCGTCAGGATCAGTCTATGCGGGGCTTCCACCACGACAGCGACCATCGACCTTGCCTCCTCTTCTTGTATCCTTGAATACATCAACTCTAGCCTAGTGCAACCGCTTCTGATGTGACCTGTGCGCGAGTGGGCTGACCTGTCGGAGAGCCTGAGCGGCTTTGATCTTCCTATCCGCATGCCGGACGTCGCGGTGTCGGCAATGTGGCCCCCCCCCCGCCTGGGCGCTTACCCGGCGCAGGGTTGGCTACGGAGCACTGTTACGATGGTGTGCCGGGCGGCGATGCAACCAAGCTCATGAGGCCCGCCGCAGATTTGGCTAGCATCACGGCAGCGCGCGTTGTGTCCAGCCGTCGCGGCCTGGCAACATACGACTGGTCGATCCTGGCAGGTCGGATTGCCATCTGGTGAATGTCCGCTTGTCTGCGTTACGCACCCCGGAGCTGACAGTCCGCTCTCGGCCAGATGAAGCCAATCACCTGACCGACAACTTCTCGGCTCGTGGAAACCTCCGCGACCATCGCTAGCTGACGTTGCTTAGCATTACAGTTGCAAGGTTATCCTCGATTGGGTATGACCTGGCGATTTGGAGTATGTGGGATGTCGGGTGCCTCGATGGAGGCGACGCTGGAGCTGTGGGCGTCGTCGTTGCGGGAGGTCAAGGGCCGCATCCGTCCCTTGTTCACCCAGGAGCGCGTGGCGGTGTCGGCAGGGCTGTTCCTGGATGGCCTGCTTGGGCCGGAGCGGCGCAAGACCGGCTGGATGCGGGCTGAGGCGGCGGGCGACCCTGGTCCATGGCGCCAGCAGGCCATCCTGGGCCGCGGCCGGTGGGAGGCGGATGCCATGCGCGACGTGGTGCGCGAGTATGCGTTGGAAACGCTGTCCGACCCCGATGCGGTGCTGGTGGTGGACGAGACTGGCTTCCTCAAGCAGGGCAAGTCGTCGTGCGGGGTGGGGCGGCAATACACGGGATCTGCCGGCAAGATCACCAACTGCCAAATTGGCGTGTTCGCTGCCTATGTATCGCGGTACGGCCATGCGTTCATCGACCGTGCACTTTACCTGCCAAAGGCTTGGACGGATGACACGGCCCGCATGGCCAAGGCGCATGTGCCGGAGGGAACCGGCTTTGCCACCAAGCCGCGCCTGGCGGTGCAGATGATCAGGCGCGCCATCGCAGCCAACGTGCCGTTCGCCTGGGTGGCGGCTGACACCGTCTCCGGCGTGGGCGAGCTTGAGACGGCGCTGCGCCAGGCGAACAAAGGGTATGTGCTGGGCGTGAACGCGACGCACCAGTTTCATTCCTGGAGTGCCAAGCTGTCCGTGTCCGGCACGGCCGAGGAGATCGCGCAGGCCCTCGACGCCTCGACTTGGCAGCGCCTGTCGGCCGGCCAGGGCACCAAGGGCGCACGGCTCTACGACTGGGCCTATCTAGAACTGGCCGACCTTGATGCGGGCAAGTTCTACCCTGGCAGCGATGGCCTGTGGAGCCGTGGCCTGCTGATCCGGCGCAGCCTGGCCGACGGCACGCTTGCGTTCTTCACCACCTGGTGCCCGGCCGGCACCGGCGTGGACAGGCTAGTCCAGGTCGAGGGCTGCCGCTGGGCCATCGAGGACAGCTTCGAGACCGCCAAGACCGAGCTTGGCCTCGACCACAACGAGACCCGCTCCTGGCACGGCTGGCACCGGCATGTGTCGCTCGTCATGCTCGCCTTCGCCATGATGGCCAGCATACGCCATCACGCAAACCAGCCCGCCCCACAAAAAACACTGCCGCGCCTGCCCCGGATGCGCCTGCCCCACACCCAGACACGCAGGACCCAGACACGCCAGCCCTCATCCGCTGGTCGGTCCAGGAAATCCGCCGCATCGCCACACGCCTGGCCCAAGCCCGCATCGAGCCAGCCCAGGTCATCGCCTGGTCGCTCTGGCGCAGGGCGCACCAAGCCGTCGCACAACGCTCACATCTGAAACGAAATCAGTAACTGTAATGTTAGTGTCTGTCCGGAAACTTGGTCTTGAAATCACTCGAAAACGCCGACGTGCCGCGCGAGCTATGGAAGCTTGGTCGCCCGATGCATGCTGTATTCTGACCATCCACCCGGCGCGGACTATCTCGCCAGAAGCAAGCATTCTCAATGATTTGTTTTCGGACAAACACTTAGGCAGCCATCCTGTGAAGCGCACACAGCTTGTTGCCATCGGGGTCACGAAGGTAGGCCAGATACAAGCTACCTGAGCCACCTTGGCGCACGCCGGGCGCGTCCCCGATCGCGGTGCCGCCATTCTCGACCCCGGCTTTGTGCCACACCTCAGCTTGCTCGGCGCTGTCCACCGCGAAACCGATCGTGCCCCCGTTCGCGCAGGTCGCAGGCTCGCCATCAATGGGCTTCGTCACCATGAAGCGTCCGCCGCCATGCACATAGATCAGGCGGCCCTTTTGGTCCTGGACCCCCGGCTTCCCGCCCATGGCCTCGAGCAGGGCATCGTAGAAAACCTTCGACCGCGCAATGTCGTTGCTGCCGATCATGACATGACTGAACACTCGACCCTCCCTTTTTGTTCACGGCCTGCGAACACCACATGAGTGCCGGCCCGCAGGGACATCGCTCCGGCTACATCAAGGAACGCTGTCTCCACAACCCTCCGGCCCATTCCACGTCCACTGCGCCTGGTCCCAGCCCGACAACGGACAGACCGCTATTGACCGACTCCGGCGACCGAACCTTTGGTACGAAGGTCCGCCTTGCTTCAGCCAGGGGAGACGGCGGCGAACACCACGTCGTTGCGCCCGCTTCCAGCAAGCTCATGCCCTGTGCGGCGTAAGCGTCGAGCAGAATGGCGCGAGGATCCCTGTAGATTGGCGCCAGCCGGAACCCCTGAGTAGCAAGGGGATCCCTCGACGTCGCCGGATGATGACAACGCTCCGCCTGGAAACGTTGCGGCTGATCCCGTAAGCTGGTTCTGCTTTGACCAGCTTCCGCTTCCTCCACACCGCCGACCTGCACCTGGACAGCCCGCTGCGCGGCCTGGGGGCTGATGCGCCGGCAGCTCGCATCCGCCAGGCCACGCGCGACGCGCTGGCCAATCTCGTCGACCTCGCCATCCGGGAGCAGGTGGACTTCGTCGTGGTGGCCGGCGATCTTTACGACGGCGATTGGCCGGACTTCCGCACGGGTCAGGTACTGGTCGCCGCCTTCGCCAGGTTGACGCGCGCCAACATCCGCGTCGTCGCTATCCGCGGCAACCACGACGCCGAAAGCGTCCTCACCCGCTCGCTGCGCCTGCCCGACGGCGCGACCCTGCTGCGCACCGACCGGCCCGAAACGCTGGCGTGGCCGGAGTTCGCGGTGGTGCTGCACGGCCAAAGCTTCGGGACGCGCGACGTACAGCAGAACCTCGCCCAGACCTATCCGGCCCCGGTCCCGAACCGCTTCAACATCGGCCTGCTGCACACCGCCGCCACCGGCCGCCCCGGCCATGACTCCTACGCCCCTTGCACGGTCGAGCAGCTGGCCGCCCACGGTTACGATTACTGGGCCCTGGGCCACGTCCACGCCCGCGAGGAACTGCTGCGGGATCCCTGGATCGTCTTCCCCGGCAACCTGCAGGGCCGCCACGCCAACGAGCGCGGCGCCAAGGGCGCCAGCCTCGTCACCGTCCGGCACGGCCGCGTGGTGGAAGTCGAGCACCACGCACTCGACACCGTGCGCTGGGCACGCGTCACGGTGGACTGCGAAGGTGCGGCGGACGAGGAGGCGGTGCTGGAGCGTGTCCGCCGCGCAGTCGGCGAGGGGGTCGACGCCGCCGATGGCCGGCTGCTCGCCCTGCGGCTCCGCCTCGAAGGCCCCTGCCCCGCTCACGACGCCCTGGCCCGCGACCCGGCCACCCTGCGCCAGAAACTGATCGCAGCAAGCCTCGAGGTCGCAGAAGCGGACACCGTCTGGCTGGAGGAGGTGAGCCTCCACACCCGGCCAATGCAGGACCTCGAGAGCTTAAGGGCGCGGGACGACGCGGTAGGACGGCTGGTACGTGCGATCGACGCCCTGGCCGAGGCGCCTGCGCCCGAAGACTCGGCCTCCACGGGTGCTGTCGCCGCGGCGCAGGGCTACGCCGCCGCCCTGCTGGAGCGCGGCGCGGGCGGGCTGCGCCAGGCGCTAGGTCCCGACCACCCTGCCGTGCGGGCGGCTGAAGGGCACCTGCCGCCCGAGCTGCTGCGCCAAGCGCGCGACCTGCTGCTTGCCCGCCTGGCGCAGGGCTGACCGGCCATGCGGCTGACCAGCTTTGCGTTGCGTCGTTACGGACCCTTCGAGGAGGCGGTGCTCGCCTTCGACCCAACGCCGGGACGGATCAACCTCGTCCTTGCCCCGAACGGCGCCGGCAAGTCGGTGCTGCACCACGCCTTTGGCGAGCTGCTCTTCGGGATCGGCGGGCAGACGCCCATGGGCTTCCGCCACGGTTATGCCGGGATGCAGCTTTCCGCGACGGGCCTCGCATTCGACGGCAGCCCCTTCGCCTTCACCCGGCGCAAGGGCAACAAGAACACTCTGACCGGCGAGGGCGATGTCCCGCTGGACCAAGCCTGGATGGAGCGCCTGCTGGGACGGGCCGATGCCAAGCTCCTGTCGCAGCTCTTTGCGCTCGACACGGAGCGGTTGCGCCAGGGTGGGCGTGACCTGCTCTCCTCCGGCGGCGCGCTAGCCGACGCGCTCCTTGCAGCGGCCGGGGGGCTGCGTGAGGCTTCCGCCCTGCGCCGCACCCTGGAAGAGGAGCGCGATAAGCTTGCCCCGACACGTCGGGTGGCGACCCGCCCCTTCTACGCCGCCCTCGACCGCTGGAGCGACAGCCGCAAGACACTCCGGCAAAGCCTCGTGCGCCCGCAGGAATGGGCCGAACGGGAACGGGTGCTGCGGGAGGCCGGAGAAGTGCGAAGCGTGGCGAACCGCGCCACAACCGAGGCGGGCGAGGCGCTGCGCCGGCTGGAGCGCATCCGCCGTACCCGCCCGCAGCTGCTGCGCCACGCCGCTGCCGACGCCTGGCTCGCGGCGCATCCGGAGGTACCGTTCCTGCCGGCCGAGCTCGCTGCCCGCCTGCCAGCAGCGCGGGGCAAGGTGGCCCTGGCCGCGCACGGAACAGAGGCGATGCGGCAGGCCCTGGCCCGGCTGGAAGCGGAGATCGCGGCGATCGTGACGGACGACGCCCTGCTGGCGCGGGCGGAGGCGATCGCGGCGCTGAGCGCGGGCATCGGCCTCGTCGAGCAGGCCCGCGAAGGTCTACCGAACGCGGAGGCCACCCTGGCGCAGGTTCGGAAGCGCGTTGCCGTGGCGCTGGGCGCGTTGGGCCTGCCGGCGGAGGCAGATCCCGCTACCCTCCTGCCATCTCCCGCCCTGCTCGCCGAGTTGCGCCGGCTGATCGCGGAGGCGGCTGGACAGGATGCGGCGCAGGCCGGCCTGCCGCGCCGGACGGCGGAAGCGGAGTCGCGCCTGGCCGAAGCGGAGGCGGCGCTGGCTGCCCTGCCCCCGCCCGCCGACGCCCGGCGGATCGAGGACCTGCTGGCCGGAGCCCGGCAGGGTGGCGACCCCGTCATCGTCCTTGCCGCGGCGTGGCGCGGCGTGGCCGAGGGCGAGGCCCGGCTAGCCACGGCGCTGGCCGGCCTGCCCGCCAAGCTGCGCTATCCGGAGGCGCTGGCCGCTCTCGATCCGCCCGGCGCGGCAATGCTGGAGCGCCGGATGCGGGCCTGCGACGCCGCGGAAGCAGACTTGGCCCGGGCGGAGGATGCGCTGGCGCGCGCTGGAGCCGCGCGGGAAGCGACGCAGCGGGAACGGGCGGCGCTGCTGGCCGCCGGCGCCCTGCCCACGCGGGAAGCGCTGGCCGAGGTTCGGGCGCGGCGCGAGGCCGGGTGGGCGCTGGTGTTTCGCCGCCTCACGGGCGAGGCGAACGGCGCAGCAGAGACGGCCTACGCCGGCGACCGCCCTATTTCCCTGGCCTATGCCGAGGCCGTGGCGGAGGCCGACCGGCTGGCCGACGCCCGCTGGGGCGAGGCGGAGCGCGCCGCCACAGCGGAGCGTCTGGCCCGAACCCTGGCGGAGCAGGAAGTAGAACACGCGGCAAGGGGCGCAGTGCGGGAGGCAGCCCTCCAGCGGAGGACCGCGGCCCGGGCGGAGTGGGGCGAGGCGGTCCGCCCGCTTGGGCTGGAGGCTGAGGCGGGCATCGCCGAGGCGCAGCGCCTCCTGGCCGCGCGCGCGGCCGGGCTGGCCGCGGCGCAGGCCCTCGCGGCGCTGCGCGCCGCCCTCGACGAGCTGCGCGCGCATCAGGAAGGGGCGGCGGCGCGGCTGGCGCAGGCACTGGGCGAAGCGGCCCCCTTGGCACTGCCGCTGCTGTTGGACCGGGCGGAGGACCGCGTCCGGCAACAGCGGGCGGCGGAGGGTGAGCGCCGGGTCCGCGCGGCGGCCGTCGGGTCCGCGCGTGACGCGTTGCGGGAGCTCGATGGCGAGCACGCCGAGGTGGATGCCCGGCGCGGGCGCTGGCAGGAAGAATGGGAGGCCGAGCTGGCGCGGATCGGCGCGGCGCCCGGCCTGCCGCCACCAGCGCTGGAGGAGCGGCTTCTCGCCTACGAGGCGCTCGGACAGGATCTGCGCGAGGCAGCGTTGCTGGACGCGCGGGCGGGCGCCTGGCAATCCTCGCTGGAACGCTTTCGGGAGGACTATTCCGGGCTCTGCGCGGCGCTCGGCCTTGATCCTGACCCGGAGCGTGTGGCCGGGGTGCGGGCGCTGGACCGCCGCCAACGCGAAGAAGCCGCGCATGCGACACGCCGGGCCGCGCTTCGCGACGGGTATGAGCGGGATGCGGCTGCCCTGCGGGAGGGCGAGGTGGCGCTGGCCGAGGCGGAAGCAGAGTTGCAGGCGGTGCTCGCCGCCACCGGGGCGGCGACGCCGGAGGACGCGGAGACGCGCATCACCCTCGGCGCCGAGCGGGCGCGGCAGGAGGGCCTGCGGACTTCGGCCGAGCACGAGCTTCTAGTCGGCGGCGATGGCCTTTCTTTGAACGCCCTGCAGGCGGAAGCGAAAGCGGTGCCGGCGGAGGCATTGGAAACGGCACTCGCCGAGGCAGGGGCGGCGCGGGAGCGCCACGCTGCCGAGGCCCAGGAGGCCGTGGCCGTCGTCACGCGGCTGGAACTGGAGATGCGCCAGGCCGCGGACGACGACGCGGCGCTGCGGGCAGCGGCCGAGGAGGCCGCAGCGGCCGGACAGATCGGGCAGACGCTGCAGGACGCCTTGCTGATGCAGGTGGCCGCCGGGCTGCTGGAGGCGGCGTTGGACACGGTGCAGGAAGGGGCGGACGACCGGCTACTGCAGCGGATCGGGGCGGCCTTCTCGACGCTGACCAACGGCGCCTACACCGGCGTCGCGTCCCAGGAGGACGAGCGCGGCACGGCGCGCCTCATCCTGCGCTCACGCACCTTCCCCGAGGAGGAAACGGGTGTCGACGGGCTGTCCGAAGGCACGCGGGACGCGCTTTTCCTGGCGCTGCGGCTGGTCGCAATCGAGGACCAGGCGGCGGCCGGTGTGATACTGCCTTTCCTCGGCGACGACGTCCTGCAAAGCTTCGACGACTCCCGCGCCGCCGCTGCCTTCCGGGCACTGCTGGACCTGAGCCGGACAGCCCAGGTCATCCTGCTCAGCCACCATGAGCACCTGCTGCCCGTGCTGCAGGGGGCGGTGCCGGCAGAGGCTATCCACATCCAGCAACTACCAGGCTGACGATCGGACTAGGATGCACCTCCGTTGCGCTGCAGACGCATGGTCCAGAAGAGTTTGTCCGAGAAGACGTAAATTGACTTTTTGGCGCGATCTAATAGGGCGTTGGCGTCCGCTCCGCGCCCATTTCGGACTCTCCAAACGACTTTACAACTGCTCCAAAGCAGACGGGATCAAACGGTTATAACCTGACTGAGTGCTATTGGCGTCCGCACGTTCACTGAACTCGTAAGTCGCACTCGATCAAGGTAGGATATTTTACTCGGCTGGACGTGATCGACGCAGAGCTGTGCTAGCGCCCAACGATCTGCGTCCCCCAACAGATCGATCATGATGCCGTGCTGCCGGGCCGATACGTGGAATGCGTCCTCGTCGGCCAGGGACTTGGCGCGCATCGGTAGCGAGAGGTTCATGTAGTCGCGGATAGACCGGACGAGGTAGCGGTTCCCGCAGGCCTCGAAGAATGTCAGGTGGAACAGGTCGTTGGCTTCGTGCATCCCGCGCAGGTCCGCGCGGGTCTGCGCGTCGCGGAACCGGGCGTTCAAGGCACGCAGGCGGGATGGGAGGTCGGGCGGGGGCGGGTATGGGATCATCAACGCCGCCTGTCGCTGCAGGAACTCGCGCACCTGGTAGATATCGCGGACCTCGTCCGGCCTATATTGGCGGACGGTGGCGCCGATGTTGCGCTCGCGGACGACGATTCCGGTGCGTTCCAGGTCCAGCAGGGCTTGCCGAACGGAGTGCCTTGTCATGCCGAACCGGGCCATCAGCCCGTCCTCCGTCAGGCGCGTCCCGGGCGCCAGGATGCCAAAGATGATGTCATCCTCGAGTGCGACGAGGAGGTCGGAGCGGTCGGTCATGCCGGGCCCGCGAGGGCGTAGCAGTCCTCGACCAGCCGCAGCGTGCGCAGGTTGTCCGCGGGCGAGGTCTCGAAGGGTGCGCCGGAGGTGAGCGCATTGACGAAGTGCGCGATGCATGCGTCGTACGAGTCCTGATAACAGGCCGCCAGATCGTATTCGCGCTCCTCGGGGTCCCGCCCATGGCAGGTCAGCGTGGATCCGTGCAGCCGGATCGTCCCGGTGCTCCCGATCAGGAGCATGTCGTCGGCCTGGGCCGCCGGGAAGCCGAAGGCCGCCATGTTGCCGAGCAGGACGGCCGCCGCCCCCTGCGTGCTTTCCAATGACACGAGCGCGTTGTCCTCGCCGGCCATGTCGGGGCAGGAACGCCCGAGCCGGCAGGCGGTGACCCGCAGCTCACCCAGCAGGACACGCATAGTGTCGAGGTGGTGGATCAGCACCTCGTTCACCAGCATCCGGCGCAGGTCGCGCATGAAGGGCTGCCGCTGCAGCGCGGGCCGCACCCCATCTTCGCCCGGGAGCAGGCCGGAGGTCAGCAGCGTCATCCGGCACTGCTGCACGGTGCCGATCCGTCCGGCCCGAACCCATTCGGCGGCGTCCCGGTAGTAGTGGCGGAACCGCCAGTTCTCATGCACCATCAGGCGTGTGCCCGCCATCTCGGCGGCCAGCGCCTCGGCACGGGCGAGATCCTCCGCCAGGGGCTTCTGACACAGGATGGCCAGGTTGCGCGCGGCCGCGGCGCGAACCAGCCTGGCGTGGACCTCTCGTGGGGCCGCGATGTCCACGGCATCCAGCGTCTCGGCGGCCAGCATCGTGTCGAGGTCGGGGTAGGTGGACGCGATGCCGAACTCCCCGGCGCGCCGCTCCCGGTTCTCCGTGGAGGGGTCGGCGATCGCCACCACCCGCGTCTTGTCGCCCAGCGCCGCCCAGCTGATGAGGTGGTGGCGGCTGACCATTCCTGCGCCGATCAGACCGACGCGCAGCATCAGTGGTCCCTGGGGATGGCGGCGGTCGTCCCGGCGTCGAACAGGAAGGCCGAGCGCGGCGCGAAGTGCAGGACCACCGTATCGCCCACCCGCGCGTCGGCATGGCGCCCCAGCCGCGCCGTGACCTCGCCACCGCCCGGCAACTCGAGTGCCAGCAACGTTTCCGCGCCGAGCGGCTCCACAGCGAACACCCGCGCCTCGATCCGGCCGCAGGCCGCGCCACCTTCGCCCAGCACCAGGTCCTCTGCCCGCACACCCAGGATTGTGGCCTGCCCATGCAGGCGGCCCAGCGTGTCCGGCCGCCAACACGTCAGCGGGGCCTGCAGCCCCGGGGCGGCGCCGTGATCGCCCTGGACGGTGATGGGAACCAGGTTCATCGGCGGGCTGCCCAGGAATCGGGCCACGAACGTGTTCGCAGGGTTCCAGTAGACGTCGAGGGGCGCGCCGACCTGTGCCACCCGGCCGGCGTTCATCACGCAGATGCGGGTGCCCATCGTCATCGCCTCCACCTGGTCGTGGGTGACGTAGATCATGGTGGACTTCAGCCGGTGATGCTGGCGAATCAGCTCGTTGCGGGTGTTCACGCGCAAGGCGGCGTCCAGGTTGGACAGCGGCTCGTCGAACAGGAACACCTGCGGCTCGCGCACCATGGCGCGGCCCAGCGCCACACGTTGCCGCTGTCCGCCCGACAGCGCCGCGGGCTTGCGCGAAAGATAGGGGGTCAGGCCCAGGATGCCCGCGGCCTCCGTCACCCGCCGCGCGATCTCCGCCTTTGGCACGTCGCGCCGTCGAAGCCCGAAAGCGAGGTTGTCCCCGACCGTCATGTGCGGATACAGCGCGTACGACTGGAACACCATGGCGATGTCCCGGTCCCGCGCCGGCACCTCGTTCATCAGCCGGCCGCCAATCCGCAGCTGCCCGGCGCTGATCGACTCCAGTCCCGCGATCATCCGCAGCGTGGTGGACTTGCCGCATCCGGACGGGCCGAGCAGCACCATGAACTCACCATCCGCCACCGACACGTCCACGTGGTCGACAGCTAGGGCGGAGCCCCCGCCATAGGTCTTGCACACGCCCTCGAGTTGCACGTTCGCCATGGTCCCGCCCGCCTACTTGACCGCGCCGGCAGTCATGCCCTGGATCAATTTCTCGGAGAAGAAGGCATAGACCAGGATCACCGGGATGACGGAGATCATCACTCCCGTGGCGATCAGGCCGATGTCCTGGAAGTGGTCGCCCATGAACTTCTGGATGCCGACCGGCAGCGTCCGCAGCTCGTCGTCCGTGATCAGCACGACCGCGAACAGGAACTCGTTCCACAGCAGGATGAAGTTGAGGATCACCGTGGTGGCGATGGCGGGCAGGCCCACCGGGAGCACCAGCCGCAGGAAGATCTCGGCGTCCCCGTAGCCGTCCATCTTGGCCGCGTCGAACAGGTCCTGCGGGATGCGGGCGAAGAATGCCTCCAGCAGGTAGACCGTCAACGGCAGCTGCAGCGAGATGTACACCAGCATCAGGCCGATGCGGCTGTTGTACAGACCGTATTCCACCAGCACCTGGTAGATCGAGATCAGCACCACCTGCGGCGGGAAGATGATGGAGGAGAACAGGATGCCGTAGATCAGCCGATTGCCGCGGAAGCGGTAGCGCGCCAGGCAGTGGGCCGCCGCCGAACCGGCGATCGTCAGCACGACTACACTAACCACCACCACCAGCAGGCTGTTGACGAAATAGGTGCTGAAGTTCGACTCCACCCAGGCTTCGTGGAACTGCTCCCAATGAAAGGGGCTGGGCCAGGCGTAATGGTCGGCGCTGATCTCCGTCGTGGTCCGCACCGACATGGTGCTCACCCACACGAAAGGTGCTGTGGAATACACGGTGTACGCGACCAGGATCGCCATGATCCCGCCGCTGCTCAGGAACCGGTGCAGCCTATCTCCGCGGGACATCCCTAGAACTCCAGCCGGTCGCGCGACCGGAAGGCGCGGTTCAGCCCCAGCACGAGGCCGACCACGACGAGGAACCAGACCGTCGCGATGGCCGACGGGTAGCCGAGGTCGAAGGTGTTCCAGTTGAACGCCCGCTTGAACACGTAGGTCGACACGGTTTCCGTGGACCAGAGCGGCCCGCCCTGGGTCATGATCCAGACCAGGTCGAACACCTTCATTTTGCCGATGAACGCGAGGATGTAGAGGTTCAGCAGGGTCGGGCGCAGCAGGGGCACGATCACGTGGCGCAGCTTGCCGCCCCAGCCGCAATTGTCGAGTTCCGCCGCCTCCAGCACCTCGGACGGGAGCGAGTGGATGGCGGCCAGGCAGACCACCATGTTGAAGCCCGCCCACTTCCACACGTCGGTGAAGATCAGGGCCGCCAGGGCCAGGTTCGGGTTGCCCAGCCACGCCTGCGCCAGCCCACCGAGGCCCACCGCCCGCAGCAGCAGGTTCACCACGCCCCAATCGTAGTTGTAGATCCACAGCCACAGGATCGCGACCACTACGTAGGACAGCAGCACCGGGGTGAACCAGGCGATCCGCAGGAAGCGGGCGAAAGGCACCTTGGCATACAGGCAGAGCGCCAGGAGCAGGCCGATCGCCACGTCCAGCAGCGGTGCGACGATGGCCCAGGCTAGCGTGTTGCCCACGGCGCGCCAGAACGTCTCGTCGGCCATCAGGGTGCGGTAGTTGGCCCAGCCGACGAACACCGGTGCCGTGGGATCGTCGATGCTGAAGAAGCTGTCCCACACGGTGCGGATGACGGGGTAGGCCGTCATGCAGGCGTAGATCAGCAGCGCCGGGCCGAGAAACAGCAATAGCACCGGCCAGGACGCCGCACGGGTGTCGGTGCCGCGGAGCACGGTGGCGGTGGCAGTGGAGCCTGGCGGCCTGCCCGGCGCCGCGGCGGCGAGCCCGCTCACTTGCGGCAGGCCTCATCCATCTTCGTCGTTGCATCGTCCACCGAGACCAGCCCGGCCGGGAACGCCGCGTTCATCACCTGGGCGAAGGTCTCCGCGCACTTGCCACGCAGGTGCAGCAGCGGGGTGCCCAGGAAGAACGTCTGCCCGGCGTCCCGTTCGTTCAGCTCCGCGAAGTAGGCGGCATGGGGGCTGTTGATCTTGCCGGGGTCCGACCGGATGCCGCTCTGGAGTGACACCTGCTCCACCCACTTCGTGCCGTTCTCCACCGTGGCCATGGACTTCAGCAGCGCGCCAGCACACTGCTTGTTCTGGCTCCGGCTGTACATCACGAAGCTGCCACCCACGGACAGGGTCTTGCAGGTCGGGCACTTGCCGTCGGTCATCGCGGGCGTCTGCATGATGCCCAGCGGAAAGCCCGCGGGTTGTCCGCCCTTGTCGGGCGCGGCGAAGGCCCGTCCGGTGTACCAGCTGGCGTCCGGGAAGGTCACGGCGCCGGGTGTCTGATAGAAGTAGGCGTGGGACTCGCCCAGCTTCAGGGTGGAGATGCTCCTGGGGAACGCCCCGGCGTCCGCCAGGCCCCTCACCCAGCTCAGCGCCTTCACCACCCGAGGGTCCTTGTAGGACAGGGTGCCGTCGAGCAGCTTGCCGTAATCCTCGGTTCCCAGGGTGTGCAGCAGCACCTCATAGGAGAAGAAGGCGCCGGGAAAGGGACGGTCTCCAGTGCCGGCCGCGATGGCGGTGATGCCTGCCGCGGACGCGCGTTTCACCAGGTCGGCAAACTCGTCCTGGGTAAACTGCGCGGATGGCGGCAGGGTCATGCCGAGCTTCTTCAGCAGGTCGCGGTTGTAGAACACCTCGATCGTGTAGGCTTCGGCCGGAACGGCGTAGACGTGGCCCTTGTAGCTCCAGGCCTGTCGCGCCCAGTCGTTCAGGTTGTCCAGGTCGATCACGTCGTCCAGCGGGGCCAGGAAGCCGCCTGTCAGGAACTCCGGCGAATCCGGCTCCATGTAGAAGATGTCGGGAGCCTGTCCGGTGCGGACGGCGGACTTGGCTTGGGTGTATTCGTCGGCCTTGGGGATGAAGCTCAGCTTCACCGGGCATTGCGGATTGGCCTTCTCAAACTCCTGCACCCGATCCGTCACCCACTGCCTCTTGGCGGGCTCGTCTGGCCAGTTGCTCCACATGGTCAGCTGGGCTGTAGATGCGGACGCGACCGGAGCTGCCATGAGACAGGTCGCCAGAACCCAGCAGTATCCGAAACCGGCTCCACGCATGTGCCATCCTCCCGTTCATTCTTGATTGCCGGCATGAGGGGGCTGGGCTCAGTAGATTGTCAATAATTTTGTGCAGCATGGCATGGCTGAAGCTATGCTAAACGCATCGCCAAGTTCTGGTATCGATAATGGAGGGCTGCATGCCAACGGGCTTGCGAAAGGGACTGACCAGCTACGGCGATGCCGGCTTCTCCTTGTTCCTGCGCAAGGCCTTCATCAAGGCCGCCGGCTATTCCGACGACGCGCTGGACCGCCCCATCGTCGGCATCACCGACACCGCCAGCGACTACAACCCCTGCCACGGCAACGCCCCTCAGCTGATCGAGGCCATCCGCCGCGGCGTCATGCTCTCCGGCGGCCTGCCCATGAGCTTCCCCACCATCTCCATCCACGAATCCTTCGCCCACCCCACCAGCATGTACCTCCGCAACCTGATGGCGATGGACACGGAGGAGATGGTCCTCGCCCAACCGATGGACGCCGTCGTCCTCGTCGGCGGCTGCGACAAGACGCTCCCGGCGCAGATCATGGGCGCCACCTCCGCCGGCATCCCCGCAATCGTGGTTCCCGTCGGCCCCATGGTCGTCGGCCACCATCGCGGCGAGGTGCTGGGCGCCTGCACCGACTGCCGCCGCCTCTGGGGCCAGCACCGCGCCGGCGCCATCGATACGGCGGAGATCGAGGTGATCAGCGGGCGGCTGGCGCCTTCGGTGGGCACCTGCATGGTGATGGGAACGGCGAGCACGATGGCGTGCATGATCGAGGCGATGGGCCTGTCGCTGCCCTACAGCGCGGCCATCCCGGCGCCGCATGCAGAGCGGTTCCGGAGCGGGGAGGCTTCGGGCAAGGCCGCGGTGGCGATGGCGATGGCGCATGGCCCGGTTCCGCGGGCGCTGATCACACCGGCGTCGCTGCGGAATGCGATGGTGGTGCTGCAGGCGATCGGCGGCTCCACCAACGGCCTGGTCCACCTGGCTGCCATAGCGGGCCGCGCTGGGATCAAGCTGGACCTGCTCGAGTTCGACCGCATCGGGCGGGAGGTGCCGGTGTTGGTGGACCTCAAGCCCTCCGGCGATCACTACATGGAGCACCTGCACCACGCCGGCGGGGTGCCGCGCCTACTGCAGGAGCTGGAGCCCTTCCTCGCGCTGGACGCCCCCACCGTGATGGGCGGCACGATTCGGGACTACATGGCGGTGGCCGAGGATGTGCCGGGCCAGACGGTGATCCGCCCGCGCTCCGCCCCGCTGAAGTCCACCGGCGGCATGGCGGTGCTGCACGGCAACCTGGCCCCGGGCGGCGCCGTCATCAAGCACGCCGCCGCCACCCAAGCCCTGCTGCAGCACACCGGCCGCGCCGTGGTCTTCACCAGTATCGAGGACATGACGACGCGGATCGACGACCCGGCGCTGGACGTGAACGCCGATGACGTTCTGGTGCTGCTTAACGGCGGGCCGAAGGGGGCACCGGGAATGCCGGAGGCGGGCTACCTGCCGATCCCGCGGAAGCTGGCGCAGGCGGGGGTTAAGGACATGGTGCGGATCTCCGACGCGCGCATGTCGGGCACGGCCTTCGGCACGATCGTGCTGCACATCACGCCGGAGTCCGCGGCGGGTGGGCCGCTGGGCTTGGTGCGAGACGGCGACACCATCCGGCTGGACGTGGAGGGACGGCGGATCGACCTGCTGGTGGAGGAGGCCGAGCTGGCGCGGCGGCGCGTTGCCATGCCCCCGGCCCAGCCTGGCCCGAAGCGGGGCTATGCCAAGCTGTTCCACGACACAGTAACACAGGCGGACCAGGGCTGCGATTTCGACTTCCTGATCGGCGTGGATGACGAGGAGACATAGCAGTTTAGTGGGTGGGTTACCTCCAACGGGCAACAGCTGAAAACCTGTATCCCAGTCCAATGCCCAAGAAGCTCAACGTTCCTACGACTGGTTTGCGCCCATCTCGGATGTTCAGCCGCCTCGGCCAGCTTCTCTATAGCGGACATCGGCTGGCCGCGTATGAACGCCTTGCGTCGGACCGGATTCGATGCCTCCTCCTCGGGTATGGAGATCATCTGGGAGCGGACTTGCCGTATCAGCATGAACGCCTCCTGCCCGCTGCCCAGCGCCCGTTCAGCGTACTTCAGTAGGCGCTCGCCCCGGCGCTGCCGATGCCAAGAGGAGAGGCCGTATATGCCCGCTCCGGCGGCGGTCCACACCGGGATCGCTTGGATCCAAGCAGGCCCTTATGACGCCACCCGTCATGGATCCTCTTTGGACGTGCACGTAACCCGGACATCAGGTAGCGAGAGCAATGCCAGATTAGTCGATTGGAAGAAATGTGTTCACCGACATCGAATGGGCCAAGTTGGAGGTTCCGGCCGTAACCGCCCTAGCGGCGGCCTCGTTTGCGCTGGTCGGGTCGTTTGCGGGCGCTATCCTCGGCTACAGGTCCTCGGTGACGAACAATCGCAAAAACCTGTTCGTCAACACGATTACGAAGGAACGAGCAGAGTGGCGCAAAGACCTTCGTGTGGCACTTTCGGAGCTGGCGAAGACGACAGAAATAGCCCTTGGGGAGCCCGTATGGGCAAGCGCCACACCGTCGTCCGAACGGCTGGGCGCCTTCCACGCCCAACGGGTTGCCGTGAAGTTGAGACTTAACCCGCGGGTCACGAGCGGCGACATCAGCACCATCGAAGCGCTGAACCGTCTTTCTAAAGCGGTGGCTCAACGGCACCGTGACAACGCGCTAGCAGAGCTTGCCTTGATTGAGGACGCTATCCAGGCGTTGCTCAAAGACGAATGGGAGAAGTCGAAGACCGAGGCCCGCACTGGACAGCTAGAAGCCCGAAAGTAGTGGATCCGGCGTTCCTGTGTGAATCAGCGTGGAAGAGTGTCCCGGCTTACGGGGTGATCAGCGTGGAAACGGGACCCACCCCTGGCATGTAGCCCACTCTCCTTCCGGTTGTGTTGGAAGGGGCGGTAGGTGGGATGCTGACG
>JAABUM010002290.1_pt1 | contig 26028 bp, 36 predicted proteins | sample 5559161 | NCBI WGS metagenome assembly JAABUM01 (sample SAMN10711868, study PRJNA513369) | rock metagenome | isolation source: Antarctica rocks | place: Antarctica: Victoria Land, Siegfried Peak nord
AGGCAGCTCACGGCTGGAGCAAGCGCGGCGTGCAAGGTGCAAGTGTGGCAGCTTCAGCTGTTGGGAGTTTGAACTGGCTGGCGGGACACTCTGGCTGTTCCCGGCCGCAGCCGTCAGTCACAAGCAGGTTGTTACTGCTTGCGACCGGCTGTGACTAGGGTCGCCCGCGCGGGCAAATTTGGTACTATTTGTGACCATCTGTGACTCCGGACCCGCGCGGGTGCGAGGTCTCATAATCATTTGTGCCAATTGTGACCAATTACTACCAGTCTAGCACCGGTTGTGACCATTTGGGAGAAGTCTCGTCCCCACAGTGGAGATGTCGTCACTCACATCGAAGGTGTAGCAGTAGCTGTCAGCGCGGCTGCGCGCGCCAGACGCCTCTCGCCGCTGCGCCTTGGTGATATTCTCTCCTGCACACGCGGTCCGGCGCGTGACTGATGATGGGCCTCGCGTGGACCTCGTCACTTGCCGCACTGCCGGAACATGCCAAGCACATTTATACAAAGAATGGAAGTGCACCCTGCAGCCAGTATGTGTGTATCAGCAAGCTATGTACATTTTGTGTTATGCAGAAAGACCATTGATAACTGGAATGAAGGAGTAGAAGCGGATGGAGGCACTTGTGTAATGCATCAGGCATTTGCCTTGGGCGATGAACTCGAGCGCTTTGACGCCCCACCCCTGCACAGAAGATTTGCCGACCCACAGCTGGTATTGCGCGCCGCTCTGCAGCAGACATGACTCCCGTCAAGCCACATTCAGATGCCGGTTGCCAGTATGGACATGCAGCTTAGTCATAGCATGGAACGTATCTGTCATTGTAGTAGCAGTGCCAATGCCTGTGAGGCTCACCAAGCGCCAAGCATTGCTCAGACGACAAAGCGGTGCTGATCCATGTCGCTCAAGCTGTGAGACCGCTCAAGCTGGCAGAGCTGACAATTTCAATGGTGTCACTGCAGTAGAACTAGCAACGGCAACAAGCGTGCTACAGGCAGCTTTCAAACAATCATGCACGGAAATAAATAACATACTAGGTATTCGGCCCAGCGGCAGCCGCCGGCGCCAATGGAAAGGCTGTCCACCCACACCAGCGGCTCTGGGTGCAGCGCCTGTCTCAGCTGTCCCGTGTTCGCAACAGCGTTGACGCCGCTGGTCAGTGCAGCTGCAGGCCCTGGTGCCGGCGCTCTGCTGCTGGGCACTGTGCTCACTGCCCCAGCTGCAGGCTGGAATGGGGGCGGCACAGTCACAGGCTGCAGCCGCACAGCCTGCGAGCACAGTATATCAGCCCCTGGGAAACCCGCATTGGATTGAACGGCAAGATCCCCTGACACCTGGATACAACTGTGCCGCAGGGACGGCGTGAGCATGACAGCACATCCTGCCAACTGGCTGATGACCTTGGGGGCGCATCCACAAGACGCACCTCAATGGCCGGCATGTGGGGCTCTGACTGATGGCTGCTCTTCACTGCGGCAGCGTCCACCGGGACGCAGAGCCCAGGATGGTGCTCAGCCGGCCGCGCTTGGAGCTCACAGGCAGCAGTGCCGGCCCAGTCCGCTTCAGGCTCGCGTCCACGATGACCCTGCCAGCAGCTGCCCCTGGTGCTGCGGCACGTGGGACGCTCTCGGCTTGGGCGCCGGCTGCCGGCTGCGGAGGCGCAACCTGCCCGGCGGTTCTGCTCGTGCACGCCAGCGTAGAGGTTGGCGATGCCGCTGCTTCGGCTGCTGCCGCCGCCGCAGCTGCGTGCCGCTGCCTGGCCCCTGTCGCCGCCGCTGTGACACCGGCTGACGCCGCACTGCCAGCGCGGCGATGCGCCGGCAGCTGCGACCCCTTCCCGCCTCCTGGAATGAGAGCCTTGCGCCGTGCCGGCTGGACCTGCAGCACCCTGACGATACGCAGATCGTTGCCCACTCGCGTGCGCGCCAGCTCGATGACATCCCGGCCCGGCCGCAGATCTGCCGCTGCCATGAGCGGCCACCAGCCATGGGCGAGCACTTTGCCCTGCTAGCCGCTGTAGATGACCAGGTGTGGCACGCCGCAGCGGTCGAGGATGCTGCAGGACGCGGGCCAGGGGAAGCGCCCATACAGCGCCATCATGCTGAGCTCCGTAATGGTGAGCACCTGAATCACAGCCAAACCTTCATCAGGTCATGTTCAAGAAAGTGCTTTGTGGGCCCAGAAACACTGAAACACTCTTCCCTTACGGTTCTGGTGAGGAAGCTTCACCAGAACCTGCACTGTGAAGGGTGCCTGAGGGTACCGCAGCTGCAGATCAAAAACCTGAGATGGACTCAGGCTGCAGGCCCTAGGAAGGCCTTGCCATTCGCTTGCTTCTTTCTAAGGAAGGATGTCTCAGCATCTTCAGTGTTGTTGTGCGTGGCGGCTGGTGTAATGCGGTCCTGTCACAGGCTGGTGCGGAATCAAGGCTCAGCTGCAGCTCAAGGCGTTGACACCGCGGGTGTGCCACACGCACTGGACATCCAATGCTGGCATATCGTGTTCACATCACCACCTCGTTTCCGGTCACGCATGATGCGGTCATCTAGTCGTGTTCTTATATGTGAGAACCTGCCTGGCGCATTTTCAGTGGAAAGCGATAGGGCACTATTCCGTATGCCTGTCACACTTCAAAGGCAGATCTCGAACCGTTATATCACGTGCATGTATTGGCGGGAAAGTGGTCCAATTCTGGGCAGCAGCCGGTGAAGTTGCTGCCGTCGCTGAACGTCCCGCCGCCGCAGCCAGCCCCGCTGCAGCCTCTGAACAGCTCAGCAAGCTGAGCCCACCGCTCGGCGGCGGCGGCGGCAGCGGCGGCGGCGGTGGTAGTCCTGGGCAGCTGCGTCCAGAGCAGGCGACTTTGGAGGCAGCCAAGCGCACCGAGGCCGCCCAGCGTCGCAAGCTGTTCATTGATGACGAGCTGCGGATTGTTGCCGGCGAGCGTGCGCCTGCGTGCGGGTGCTCAGCTGCAGCTGCCCACACGCGCGATGCGGACGCTCTTCCTTGACCCCGCCGCAGCGCAGCCGCCGCTGTGCTCCCCTGCCGACTGCATCTTCTTCATTGGGCCCGCCGGGCCCACAGACCTGCACACCACCCCGGGCGGCTTCTGGCAGAGCTGCACCAGGCCGGGCGGCCACGTGAAGGATGGCGCCTAGGCGGCTGGCAGGCGCCTGCCGGCCGCTGGCTGAATCGCTGGGCCTGCGGGCCGGCAGCATTTTGACCGTCAGCCGCATCAGCATGGCCAGCTCTGACCTGCGGTTTGAGGTGGTGGTTGCCGCTGGCGGCCGCGTGCTTGCGGAGGCGACTGAGCTGCTGTCCTGGCGGCGCCGCAGAGGCATCAAGGCGGCCAGCGCCATCCCGCAGCACTGTCAGGTAGCTGTCCACATGCCATCTGTATCGTCTCTCTGTATCTAGTGCCAGGCTTATTAGATAACACGTGCTATCTTGACAGGCGAGATTGACGCAGCCTACAGCATCGTTGCAGAAGTAGAACATGCATTTTAAACAGCCATCACAGCTGCTGCATTGCTGCTTGACGTGAGACAGTCGCTGAGCCTGCCTAATTTGCTGCAGGCATCGGCGGAGGTGCCGCTGTCCCAGCCTGGCATGTTGGACGACTTGCTGCGTGTTCCGCACAGCGCTGCGGCGGCCGCTGTGCTGTCGCTCAACGATGGCGGCGCTGATGCCGCAGCAGCTGCGTGCGCAGTAACCGAACGCGAGCTGCTGCTGATGGATGCGAAAGGCACCGAGTGGCCCTGCACCCTGCAAGTCTGCAGGCACATTTCACCTAGCCTTTTGCAGTCTTGACAGCATTCCTACAGCTTGTCCAAAGCGAGAAGATCGGCGCAAAATACAGTCGGGCAGCACGCTTTGGCTGACTTTTTAAGAACAATGTTGTCAGTCAACTCAGCCTCTTGAGCAGATGTTGGCTTCATCTGCTAGTTCCCTCAGCTTGATTTAGTGGCGTGTCCTTTTTGGCCGCCGCGGAGACTGTGCACGACGCCAGCAGCGGGCAGACTGCCTGGTGCCTAGTGGAAGGGTGGCCTACCACGGTGTGCGCTCTGGACAACGGCCCTTGCGACAGCCTGCTGCTGGACCGCTGGAGCGACGATCGCCACAGGTGAACACCCTATCACTCCTCGCTGCTGTTTTTCATTCTGTGGTCCTTGAGTGCTTGCCTAGTCAAGTTCACAGAGCGCTATGGGCTCCTGATGATGTGGTCTGGCTTAAGTTATTGGATCTCAATTATGCACAGACGGCGGCGATGGCTGTCCACAGCAGATTTTCTCTGTGCTGGGGCTATGATTATGTGTTGGGGCTATGAATCAAGAACACACGACATATTACTGGCTGTGTGCAAGCTGCACGTCAGCGTTGTGCAGTCCAGCGGCGGCGGCGGCGGCACAGCAGCGGCTGCTGCTGCTGCTGCTGCTGCTGCTGCTGCTGCTGCTGCTGCTGCTGCTGCTGTCGGAGACGCCAGTGTGCATGATATTCAGCATACTGGAGATGGCGGCGGCGGTGGTTGACGTTGAAGCCAGCAGCCCCATCAGCAGTCCCTCGCAGCCCCCGCCGTCGCCACTGGGGCCCACCCTGCAGCAGTCAACACCGGCTCTGCCGCCACCAAGCCTGCCGCCGGCGGAGCAGCCGCGGCAGTCGCCACCGCCGTCAGCTCTGCAGACACAGGCGCAGCAGCACGTGCAGCCGCCCAACTTGCAGCAGTCTTTAGCGCAGCAGCGTCGTGAGCAGCAGCTGCAGCCTGCCCGTGCGCCCGCGGTCGGGAAGCCCCTGGGCCCGGCAGAGCAGGGTGTGCTCACGAAAGGATGCTCGCTACTGATGCACTTTCCATCTCACACTAATCGTGCGTGATGTCGGTAGTGGCAGTGTACAACTTCTTCATTGTCGATGCAGCTTATGATCTCACAGGAGTCCTCGGGTTTGCAGCATGCCCCTGTTGGCGCGGCACACGACGGCGTGCCATGTGACGCCACACTCATCAGCTGGGACTGATCCATCGGCCTGACGGGTGGCGAAATCATGAAGGATCGTACTTCGATGTTTTTCGATACTTCGATGTCAGTAGTGCACTTTTCTTTTCGGTGTGTATGCACGTTTAGAGCAGGAACCTGGCCACTGCAGATGTCGCCGCACAGTCAGGCTATGCCTGCGGCGCACGTAAAATATTGCATCATGTTGTTGTGGACATGGTGGAACTGTATTCACTGCACGTGTCAGCAGTTAATGCAGCTCGCGTTGCTGTTTGACAAATGCGTCGGTTAGTGCAACTGGCGCACTTGTGTGCATCGCATCAATATGTTCATGCCCTGCTAGAGACTTCGTGCAGAAATTGAACGGTCGTTCCAAGACCTTTACAGTCTGCATTGCGACGCCTCTGTGAGGCATCACCCGTGCGGCGGCAACTGCCGATCAACTGCTCGAGAGAGACGACCTAGGAGGACCCAGGCTTGTTGCTTCATGCCGCTCTATGCCGGGACAACAACTTCCTCAGGTTCTGAAGACCTGGGCCACGAAGCTGTCGATCTGCATGAGCACGACAGTTTAGGCGTCATCACACAGCGCGCAAGCATATGTGCCTGTTGGACAGTGTCGTGTGTTGCAGCAAGTCCTATTCAGGCAGCAGTATTCGGGATGATGATGCGCACTCAGGCAGGCTTCAGGTAGCCAAAGTGAGTGCACCTGTTTACGGCAGATGGGGCAGCAGCGGCCTGAGACCTGGCATGACGCCATCAGGATGAGTGTGCAGTCCCTGCAGTCCACCACAAACCACCTCAGAATCGCATGCGTTCAACGAGACCCCGCTTGTCATATTGGATGACGAACAGAAACCGGCATGTACGCACTGCCAACCAGACACGAACGAGACAGTTCATGCTGCTGATGGAGGCGGGCGCCTCCAAAGAGGGGTGGTAAACCGCGCCTGCAGAGGCACTGGTGGCCGCATGGCGCCAGGATCACGTTCGACGGCGCATCGAGGCACATCACGCACTGGCTGTCTGTCGCCGCAGCAGCGGCAGCAGCGGCAGCAGCGGCGGCGGCAGCAGCGGCAGCGGCGGCGGTCTTGTTGCGGGCTGCGGCACCCAAGGCTGCGGCCTGCGCTGCTGGCAGCTTGAATGCCTGGGGCTCCGGCTGCGGCTGCAGCGGCTCACTCAGGGCCGCAGGTTCGCAGGCAGAGGCAGCAGCCCCCACAAAATAAGCCCCAACATCCTCCTGCATCGTAATCAGTTGATGAAACTACGTATCTAAGTGCAATACCAAACCTCGCCGATTTGCCGATCAGCAATGCTGTGTTGCGAACGCTGCAGCATGGCGATATGCGCTGCGGAAGGCGAAGGCGGGCAATCACCTGAGCCTCCACACCCTGCCGCACTTCCGTGTTGTCTGTGCTGCCGCCGCCAGCACTGCTGCTGACGCAGGCGCAGCCCTCCAACACTTCTGCGGCTGCCGGCACACGCGCGTTTGGGCGGTCGAGCAGGACTGCAGGCTGTTTGGAAGGCTCCGCCGGCTGAGCCATATGCTCTGCAGCTGAAGCGGGCTCAGCTTTCACAGACGCAGCAGCCGCGGCCAGCTCGGCATTGTCTTCGAAAGTCTTGGCAGGAGCCGCGGTTTCCGCCGCCCTCTTGCCAGCTGCATCTTGTTCCTGCATCTGCTGCCGCCGGGCCCGCCGGCTGCGCTTGGCCGCTGCAGCCGTAGCTTCGGAGATGCCAGGGCTGCTGATCCGCCGAGCCTGTGCAGTGGCATTGCCGAGCTTCTGCTTGGGCGCTTTCTGGGTTGGCAGCTCCTTGGCTGTCGCTGCAGCCTTGGTGCCGCCAGTCTGTGCAGCTGCTGTCTTGGTAGCAGCCCTGGTGGCAGGCAGCAAGCGCTTTGCCTCTGCTGCGGCACTGCAGATGAATCGCCAGCCTGCACAGAACGGCGCCAATGCCCATGCTGCCGCAGCGGCGGCCAATGGCTGCAGCAGTGCCCCCGCACGGGCCAGGTGGCTGTGCAAGTCCAACAGCCAGACCAGCGTCCAGATGGCAGCTTCCTTCAGCGGCGCCTGCACTGCTCGAATGCAGTCGTTGACCACCTGCATGGCGACAAGAAGCGTTGTGTTGACACTGCATCAGAAGAATCAAAATTCTACAGCTACAGCTTCCGGGAGGCAAATCAACGACGTACTGAGCACATTATGTAGATAAAGAGCTTCGTGATGTCAGCTTGATGCATCTGCACGTTGTGAAGCGGGCCGCTGTCAAAACGCATCTCACCTCGCGTGCGAAGTAGAGGGCAGCACACACTCCTAGCACCGCCAGGACGGCCAGTGTGCCGCTGACAGACAGGCCCTCCTTCAAGAATTCATCTTCCTCGTCATCGTCCAACATGCAGAAGCCACCCGCGTCGTTCTCAGCGTCGTCTTCGCTGCCGCAGTGAAGCTCATCCTCAGCCTCAGACTCTTCTTGCGCTTCTTCATCGCCGTCAGCGTCATCGAAGTCTTCTTCCTCCTCACCATCATCCCCATCCTCATCAGCTTGATCAGCAACTTCTTCGTCATCGTCAGAAGACTGCATCTGGATCTCAACTTGAAACTGCTGTGAGTCGCCTTCCTCGGCATCCTCTGCCGCCGCCAGCGCCGCTTCCCAGGCCATCTGCAGGAGGTCGTCCGGCAGAAAGGCGACTGGACGGTCTGCTCGCAGCTTTGGAGGCGCCTGCTCTGCGAAGCTGGAGCCGGCTGCCTGCTCAGGCAGCGGCGGCACCGGCAAAATTGCGGGTCCGGAGACTGCCACGCGGCGGCCGCCGGCTGCCCGGTCGCGAGCGCCGCATCTGCTGCCCACTGCCGTTTGCTGGAATGATACATGCTGCCCTTCTCCGTTGCCGTCAGTTTCCTTGCCAGGGCACAGCATCGTGGCCACAATCTTGCCGTGAAACAGCGACTGCCGCATGATGCAGCCGCCTGGAAGCTGCTGGTCCCGTGCCTCCGCGCCCATGTCGCCAGAATAGCGGTCGTACTGCTGCCGCTTGAGCGGCGCCGGCGCCGGCTCACTGCCTTTGTGCTTTGGCGGGTCCCAGATGGCTGAAGCAGCAGATGGTGGGAAGCGGCTGTCCGTATGTCTGTAGCCAGTGCTGCTGCGGGGAATGCTCTGGGCAGCGCCGGCTGCTGCGCCGGTTCCGCCGCCTCTCGAGGTGCTGTGGGCGCCACGGCCGCGGGTGCAGCACTTTGGGGCGGCAGCGCACGGCAGTGAACTGCATCCCACAGCCTGTTGCTGGGCATCAGACGTCTGCTGGCGTGCTGGAGGCTGCTTGCCGCTGCCAAGCGCCGCCTTGCCCGCGCCCTGGAACCTGCTGCTGGAGGCTGCGGCTGTGCTGTCCAGGCAGGAGGCGCCGCAGCAGACGACTGCTGCCAGCAGCAGTGCTGCCAGAGGCACATGGTGCCAGGAGGCATGTATCATCATCTTGCTTGCCTGTAGTGATAAAGGTGACAGCGAGCTTCAGGACAACCAGAGTCAATTTTCATCCTGCAACAGACATAATGCAGCACGCATGTGACCGGCAATGGTGCGGCAGCCTGCATGGAGAGGTCCACTTGCCGTTCTTCGCTGTTCAACGCGTGCTCTCGCTGCTTCTCTGCAGGAAGTTTCGGCCGTGTTGCTGTCGTAAGATTTTTGCGCGCAGGTAAACTTCGCCCTACGAGCTGCGTTGCGTTCCCTTCCCTCCCAGTCGGTGTGGCGACAAGCGATCGTTAGACAGACACATCTCTGCTGCTCGCGGCTGATTGCCGCTGGTTGCGCCTCGTGGAAGCAAAAGAACCCTCGCTTCGAGGCGTTCTCGGATTCCTGACATGGACAGGGGGATCTGGCGGGAAAATCGGCGGAAGTTTCGAGGCACAAAATTGCTTCCGCTGTTTTGCGTTTTGGCCAACAATAAACATGAGGTTTTGCCTAACGCTGGATCGATGATTACAACCTTCTCTGGTGCTAGTGCAAATCATGATATGATGATGAGCCTATGATGTGGCATCGTTTATTTGTGCAATCGCCTGCATTTACCGCCTGCGTTTACCGCCTGCGTTTAATGTCAGGCGGTGTATTTCAGCGCTGAAGGACACCGCCTGACATTAAACGCAGGAGTTGACACAAGTTTGCAGCGCATACATGATGGGTTGCATGAGCTGAACACTGTATACCCAGCAGGATAGTTTCAAGTCATGGATGGGTGGATGACTGCGTGGCTGCCGGCAGAAAGGCCGCCTGCAGAAATGCACAGCAGACGACAGCTGCGCAAGTTGGACGTGCAACAGACTGCCCCGCAAACAGCAGAAGATGACGGCGGTCGACAGCTTCCGACCCGTCGCACCCAGCTTGGCCGCAGGCTGCAGGCTCTGCATGCCGCCAGGCTTTCCACCTTCCAAGATGCTGAGCCGCTGTCAGGCAAGTACGGCAGCGGCGGCAGCCAGAAGTATGTGCCAGCGAATGGCGCCGTCGGAGGGCAGGCTGAGGCAACAGCGGCTGCGGCCGCAGCAGCAGCACAGACAGCAACAGCAGCGGCGGCTGCAGCAGCCACGGCTACAGCGGCAGTTGCAAAGGCCAGAAGATTTGGCAGTCGCAGAGGCAGACACATGCACGGGCATGGGTCTTCTCTGAGCCGCAGTTGCAGCCGCAGACGGAGCAGGGATGACAGTCGCAGAGCCGGTCGCAGACACAGGTATAACGGATTCAGTGGCAGCCGCTCGCGGCGTCATGGCCACCGGACTCGCAGTCACAGTCGCAGCGACAGGCACAAGTACAGCCGCAAACACCGCCGTGGTGGGCATGCTGAGCGGAAACACCGAGCCAGGTACAAGAGCTGCAGCCCTGCGACCGGTCGCATGTCCAACCGCAGCCGCAGCCGCACCTGCAGTCGCGGCCGCCACAGGCATGTCCACTCAAACCGCTCGAGGCACGGCGATGGGAGTTGCAGCTGCAGCAGACACCGAGGGCGCAGGCATGTGCGCAGCAGCAGAGGACCAGGGCGCAGCCGCAACAGCAGGCGCCTCAGACGCGATGAGCAGCGTTGCCACGGCAGAAGGGACCGCAGCACTAGCAGCATCGAGGTGCTCAAGCTCTCCAGCGTGCATTCGCAGCAGCAGCAAGAGCTGCAGCCCTGTTCCTCCTGCCAAGAACCCCAGTCACAGACCCAGAACCCCAGTCACAGACCCAGAAGAACTCCAGTCACAGACAGGGTTCCAGTGGCGGCAGCCGGGGCCAACTTCCAGATGATTATGGCACGGAGCAGCAGGAGCATGTTTCACAGCTGCAGAGCCTGCAGCTCGCGGTGGCCTGCGATGAGCAACATCTGTGCACGCATCGAAAGCCAGCGGCTCTCAGAAGGTGCTGCCCGCAGAATCTCCCAGAACTCTGCAGGCTGGCGAAGCGGCTGGCAGCCGTCCTGTGCAGCGCCGCACGCGCGAGGCCTGGACAGCACAGCCAGGGCGGGTGTTGGGACAGGATCCTGCAATGGCTGCCAAATTGCCGCGGTTTCACCCGAATTCCAGCTGCTGGCGGAGAGAACCCGCCGGCAGACTGCGCTGCGTCATCAGGTGCGGCAGGCAAGGCCGTGCCATACGTCACCATCCCTTGGCCTGCTGGTGCTGTAAGTACCGCAGCAGAATGCAGCCTGCACTCCGTGAGCAGGGCATTTGCACAGAGGCTGTCCCCTAACGCGTATCCTCCTGTCGCCCAAGCGTACATATACTTTGGTATCTCCGCTAAATTGATGTGACAGTGTGCTGTGGCTACATCACAGATGCGGTCTCCGCAATGGTCACCTTACCTGCATGCAGGCACATCGCCAGACGGAAGAGGTGATGGTCACTCTGCCCAAGTCAGTAAGTCAGCTGCACCTGCCGCTGGCAGCCGGCAAGCTGCTTCATGATTCCAGCCGCCCAGACAAGCTGCAGGTCGTTGCCAGCGGCGGCGCCGACGGGCGGCAGCACATCTTCACCGTCGCATGCCGATACTTGAAGGAAGAAAGCGCTTGCCCGGTTCTGGGAGGTGGATGGGCAGCCATCAAGAACCAATTGCAGCTGAAGCCAGGCATCAGCATCCTGCTGCACCGCCACAGCAGCCCAGGCCACATCCTCATGGAAAGGCTCACTGACCTGGCGCCAGATTCTGCTGCGCCGATGCGTCTCGCTTCTGCAGACATGTCAATGCCTCCGGATGCAGCTGCGTCCGATGCCACAGAAGAAAACACAAAGGAGGCTGGGCCAGTTGCTGGCGCGGCTGGAGAGGTGATCGCAACTGCCGGCTAGGACTTCTACCACCTGTGGCTGCCGGTGGCAGTGCTCCCGCTGCTGCAGGACGTGGAAGATCAGCCTGACAAGGTGCACATCGTCACAAGCGGCACCGCCAATGGGGAGCGCCATGAAACGTTTGCAATACTATCAGGACTGCGCGCGGTTCCGGGCCGGCTGTGCAGCCATGAATGACCACCTGCAGCTGAAGCCTAGTAGCCGCATACGCTGGCGCCGCCACAGCGCCCCGGGCACATCATGCTGGACAAGCTCTCCGACCCGGCACCTGAGCAGCCTTCATTGGCAGTTCCTGCTGGTCCTGCAGGAAGTCCACCACAGCCCGCGGCTGTGTCAGCTGCAGCAGGCACGAAAGATGGCGAGCCGGTCGCTGGCAAAGCTGACGGCGAGGCCATCATGACACTGCTCAAGCGTGTGCACGCAATGACCCTAAGTTCGGCCACCCGGACAGCGATGAGGTTGTGCCGCTAGCGCAAATGGCTCAGCGGACGGCAGCTGCCCAAAACGGTGGAGAGATGCCCCATCAAGCTTCTGCAGCAGACCCGGCAGCTGATGGGCGCAGCCCGGTGGTGGCAGCCAGCACCGCAGGCGATGCCGCGTGCCAACATGCCGATCCGCCACCCAATGAGCAGCTTGCAGAAACGGAGGTTGTTTCGCCCAGAGTACGCTGCCGTTTCTGGGCGCGCTGCAATGCCGCCGCGACAGCTGCGCCTGCCAGCAGTGCTGCAGCAGCGAGCCCACTTGAAGTGGACTTTTCCGGAGGAGCGCCGTTTGCACATGCCTGCCGGCAGCACCCAGCAGCCCACAGATGGCAGCAGAGCACGATGCAGTATCCAGCAGCGAGCGGCGTCCCGCCAGGTGAGGACGACCGCTTCACAGACATGCAGCACAGTACAATGTCACATGACATAATACTAGCATGTATGTGGCGCCCGTTTTGATTGCCGTAGCAGTGAGACAACTGCAGCTGAAAGGGGTAAAAAAAGATACCTTTTCATGGAAAACCTGGCGTGCTGAACTTCAAGCTATGTTCACAGCGTCAATGGCAAGACGACTTGAAGCTTGATGCCAGCGTTTATACAATGCAGGCTCAAGCCCAGGTCGATACGGCGATCGTGACGCTGCCCAAGTCGCTGAACCGACTGAGCCTCTTGGCGGCCGCCTGCAGCCTACTGTCGGGCCCTCACTGGCTGCAAAACCTGCACGTAGTCACCGGCGGCGCCGCCGGCCCCGGCAAGCAGGAGAACTGTGACGCCCCTTATGCACTGGGCGCGATAGTGTACACTGCCTGCTGTGCCATGGCCGCAAGCTGCGGTGTGCTGCCAGTCTCACTTCTTGTTTACATAAAATTTGCAAACCACTAAACTTGGTCTGTCGTCGTCCTGCAGGCGGACCACGGGTCCAAGCATGGCAACCCCTACCTGGTGGAGGAGGCGGAAATCAAGGAGAAGCGCCGCATGCATGAGGCCGCTAAGCTGCCGCAGGTGTAGGATTCACGATGTACTACAGAATGTGGGTGGCACCGCAGCGAGATTGACGGCCAGATTGGCGGCCCGGCTGCTGTAGGTATTCACGGCTGCGATGGTTCTGCCAGTGGCATGAGCACGCACTTACGCTTGTTGCGTTGCTGCTAGCACATCAATTATGTGTCCTATGGCGCAGCTGTTCTGCGCCACAATTAGGGTGCACTTATCCTGTGGTGGCCGCTTTTGGGCGCGCACAAGGGCGGCAAGTCACTACCAGCAGGAGTAGCCCACTGCAGCAATGTCCCATATGCACTGATATTGATTTGATCGCCGTCATTCTCTGAGCATTGTACTAATAGTTGTTCCGTTGATTTGCGTATTTCGTTGCCCCTGTTCGAAGCACCTCGAGGGCTGCCTAACAACTGATGCGTGCCTATGCCGCAGGCAAGGTTTGCGTGCCGTTGGGCAGCTTGACGACAGGCCATGTCCGCAAGCAGTTACGCAACGAGCGTCTGCAGCCCTTGGCGGGTTCATATCTGGAATTTGATGTCCAGATAATCCAGCAGTAGCAAGAGGGTGGAGGCGGCGCCGTTGTCCAATTTGAATCAGACTGTCCTTCTCGGATTTGACGACCGTGTGTAAAGCGCAGTACAGAATCTGCTGGGTCCGGATCTCCGCTCACCACACTTCTCTGATCATCAGCAACCCCAAAGTTCCTCTTCCGGCACGACTACCGTCTTACGCTGATGCAGCAAGCCTTCGAGTTGCCTCTTTCTGATGACGCTCATGTCAGGAACGACCTTATACTGCCACGGCTTCCGCTGTGGCGCCATTTTCCAGCAGGCGGCCGCCCGAAGCGCGCTTGCCGGCGCCGCTGGCGAAGCCTGCCTGACAAGACTCGTTTCCTACGCCGCCACGGCTTGCGGCGTCACGCCGCCGAGCAGGCCGCGGTCCACCTCGCGCTTGCCGGCTGCGCTGTCGAAGGTGCCCTCCGGGCCGCTGGGGCCGTGCCCTGTGGCCAGCTGCTGCCTGAAGGCCTGCTCCGACAGCAGCGCCACCGTCGCCGCCTGCAGTAAGCACTCAGTAGTGCTTAGCTTCTGTTTCAGCCGGTCCACCAATCTAGCTCGATTCTTCCTGCGACGCAATTGCCACATCGGCGCCAGACATTCAGTTGATTGAGTGTTGTACATCTGTGGAGGCTCTGCTGCAAGTGGTGGGGACATGTGCCACTGAGATGCGAGCAGTAAACAGCATCCTCCACTACCGCTGCCAAAAGCAGTAGTACAGCCGCTTGTGCAGGCGCATTACAGGGCAATCGAGCTCCTTCCATCCTTTCACACTGTGTGCTCTCAACCTGTGTACTGCTGTCTAGAAGGCACTTGCTAGAACAGGAACAAAGATGCACGAGTAATCGCAATGAACAAGGAATGACAAAAGTCGTAAGAAGACGCCCACCTTCATCTCCTCGATGCCTAGGCCGGTGGTAGCGGACGCCCGCAGCGCGTGCGGCATCGCCGCCGCCATCTGCGCCGCCGTCATCGAGCCGCCGACGCCGCCGCCGGCCGCATTGCCGCTGCTGTCCCACACCTTTCGTCGCCCCTTGTGGTCCACGGCCTGGCTGGCATCTGAATCGTTCACAGGCACCGGCGACTGCACATCCTCCGCTGCCGCATGGCCGCCGCCGCCGCCGGCGCTGCCGCCAGGTGCGGCGTCTGCCGCGGCGCTGGCGGCGGCTGCTGGAGCCTTGCCTGCCGCCAGGCTGTCTACTGGTGCCGCGTGGCCACCGTCTTCTGCCGCGGCGGATGCAGCTGCCAGGAAGCTGTCGGCCTCGTCAAACTCCTCCTCCAGCAGGTCCGCCTTGCTGAGGATGTCCAGCCACAGCTTCCCCGGGAAGCGCGCCCGCAGGTGCTGCCTGCAGAGGGATAGTGCATGTCTCAGCACAGGCAGCGAGACGTGCATGGCATGGCGGTTTTCATCATTGCAATGGTTGTGAGCAAAGGCGGCGCTATTCGCGCAAAGTGCAACAGCAGCTTTCGACATAGTTTGGTCATTGGTGCTGGGACCCCGACTCTATTGCTTCGTGGTGTCCCACATCGACAGACATCGGTCGCAAAAGCTGCGCAAAAGTGCGCAGCTGGGAGCGTCACATTCACACCTGATGGCCCACTGGTCGGGCACGGAGGTGCCACACTCGCCGGTGAGGTCCGCCACGAAGACGGCCGCGGTAGGCAGGTGCGCCAGCGCCGCAAGTGTGAGGCGTTCCATCGCGTTGCGCTCGCCCTCCGGTCGCCGCAGCAGCCCCGGCGTGTCGGTCACCTGGGCATTGCATCCGCAATTGTGAATTCAGTGACAGGACTCCCATTGTGGGCAGGAGCGGCAGCGCCACGAGTGTGATGATGCCATTGCAGCGCCACGAGTGTGATCATGCCATTGCGCTCGCCCTCCGGCCGCTGCAGCGTCCCGGTGTGTGCGTCACCTGATGCATCTCAGCTGTACCCATCATTGTCCTGAAATGCTGGTTGTTCTGCAGAAAAGGGGATGCATGCTGTGCACCACAAGACTCTTGGTCCCTCTGGCTGCCGTGACAGAACTCGTGAAGTCCAGCAAGTCCCGCAGCAGAGGATGCCTCCTCGACATGTGTTGCGAGTGCAGGCAAGTCACATCAATGCGGTCAACTCCCATGACCATATCCAGTAATGAGCAACGTACCTGGTGGCGGCGTCCCGAGACGAAGAAGTGGCCCATGGAGATGGAGCGGGTGGTGAAGGGGTAGTCGCACACCTCCGGCGCGCCGCTCGACAGCAGCGCCACCAGGCTGCTCTTGCCCACGTTGGGCGCCCCCACCAGGGCTACCTGCGCAATGTTCTCCGTTTTGTCAACATGCACCGCACCGCACCTCCAGTGGACTGCTGGTATGTGTGATCGACTGCAGTTGAGGTGAGAAGGACACTGGGTAGGAAGGGGTCGACGAGCGGCAAGGCGGTGCGGCGCACGCGCCACGCCCACTAGGCCGGTGCATGGCCACTTTCAGTCTCACGGACCACTCTCAGTCCTCGGAAACTCTCTGATTTGGCGTTTAGAGCAAACGAAAGCAGATCAACAGAGCTGTTACCGTGGGCAGGAAGGGGTCGACGAGGGGCAGGCGGCGCAGCGTGCGCGCCACGCCCACCAGGCCGCGCATGGCTGCGTTCACCCTCATGAACATCTGATCCTCTTGGGTTGCTTACGACTCAATATCCATGTCAGTGGAGCACTCACCGTGGGCAGGAAGGGGTCGACGAGCGGCAGGCGGCGGAGCGCGCGCGCCACGCCCACTAGCTCGTCGATTGCGGCGCCCGACTTGTTGAACAGGGCCTCCAGCACCGCAAAACCCTCGTCCGCCGTCGCCAGCGCCTCCTTCTTGCTGCCCGCCCGTGCGGCGCGCGCCGCGTAGCTCTTGCCCGACTGCGGGTGATAGTGAGAGGGTCTCAAGCTGAACGATTGCCATTGATAGAGCTGGTTGAGTAGCGAATTGGGCCTCCAGCGTCGCAAAGCCCTCGTCCGCGACCGCCAGCGCCACCTTCTCGGAGCCCGCCCGCGCGGCGCGCGCCGCGGAGCTCTTGCCTACCTGTTGTGCAAGGTGCATTGAAGTGATCGGACAATGGTGGTGAACAGCGAGCTCTAGAACCCCTAGCTATCGTCCTCCGCCGTCGCCAGCGCCACCGTCTCGGAGCCCACACGCGTGGCGCGCCCCGCGTAGCTTCAGTCCACCTGCATACCCAGATCTGAAGACGAAACTTGGACTGATGCTGCTTGCTGGCTCTGAAAGCTTTCATTCACTGTCGCCAGCGCCTGGCTAGAAAAGAGGACTCCAGTAAGTCCAGCTTGGGTTCTCCTTCACTTCGTCAGGCTCAGTTGTGCAGGTGTCCATTCATGCATGTGCAGCAGCCCGACAAAGCGGCTGGCTTAAAGTTGTAGGAAGTTGACAGAGGCGTCTGAGTGAGACGACTTTAGAGAGACTCCAAGCCACTCAGATCAACGCCTCTGCCGACCTGCCTGCTGTGGTGATTTTACCCCCCAAAGTGGGTTTGTGGACGTGGAGCCCATCATGAAGAGCCGAAACCGAGGAGCTATTGACAGCCGCCCCATGTGAGCCGGCACTGGGTCAGGTGCACCTCCTTTGGTTTTTAGACCTCCTCATCTGTCCTGAGGTAGAAGCCTTATGGAATGCCGCCCTCCATGAGTTTTGCCCGCCAGCACTGTCGTGTAGCTTCGCTTGCCCATGGGTACCGCTGCGTATTGATTGCCACAATGCAGCCTTTGAGGCGATGATGCAAGCTATGCACCTCTGTGAGTTTCCGGCGTAGCGCATCGACGCGCGCCAGCACCGTCGCGTAGCGATCCTCGCCCACCGTCAGATCCAGCAGCGCGCGCTCGAAGGGGTGCAGCCGCCCTGGCGGCGGGAAGCCCTTGACATAGGCCGACAGCGGCGCCGACAGCGCCTTCATGGCGGAGTCCATCTGCCGCGCCGTCCTGGAGTGACCGGCAAAGAAAGAGTGTTGTCAGCTTGCTTGCTATCTCGTTGGCATGTCGGATAGCTGTCCCTGTTGACTCATGCAGCAGGATTTTATAGGGAATTGTAGCTGCAGGCCGACAGCTGCTGCACCCTAAGGCAGCGCACCTGTTGCGCGCCTTGGCGGCCTCGTTCTTGATGGTCTTGCTGGACGCAATGCGCTGCGCCTTGCGCATCGCCGACGTCAGCTGCTCGCTGGCCACTTGCACCTGCAAGGGGACGGCAAAGCACACAGCCTTTTCGCTGCTGTACCGGAATCTCAGACAGCCCTTTGACCCGAGCGTCAGACATCATTCTCAATCTGGCCACCGCTGCAGGCAGCACTTGCCTGCGGTAGCCGTTGGAACGCGCCGATGGGCAGCTGCGACAGCCGGCGTGGCTGCGACTCGCCATCAGCTGCGGACGAAGACGCGCCCTGCAAGGCTAAGTCGCCCTCCGCTGCACTGCCGTTGTCGCCCTCTGTTGCCTGTTGCTCGTCTGCACGCGCCTGCCGATGCGCTGTTGCTTCCGCGGCGTCAGCGCCAATGCCAGCTGCCCGTTCGACTGCGCTGCGCTTGCGGCGCGTCCACCGCAGCGGATGCGGCTCTGTGGACGCTGAAAATGGACGTGCCGTCTGCGCGCAGTCAAACCCACAATGTCAGATGTACAGCCAAACATCAATGCTAGGCATGTCAAGCAGGTTTTCACGCTACAGTCAATAACTTTCGGTTCCGGTTTGACAAGGCTGCACCTGCCACTGTGGCGAGGGCAGGCTGACGCCGCTCCTGCAGGCGGCGGCGCAGCAGCAGGGCGCGCGCCGGTGCTGAAAGAGGTGCAGTCGCCGCACCACCATTGCCTGCGCATTATGAAGCACATTGAGCATCTCCTGTGCGGTACGCCTTCCCGACCGGCGTCAACAATGGCTGCATGACAGGGCGCCGGCTCACCATCCTGGCGCTGGACATCTTGCACGCCCAAGGCGTATGAGCTACTCCGACATGACTTGTAGGTTTCTGAGCCTGTTTTACGACTAGGAGAGAGCGTGCACGCAAGTCAAGGGCGTCTGCCTTGCGTCAGCAGAGTGTCGGAGCTTTTGAGATTTCTAGGATGTACCAGCTGCACAAGTGCAGGCGAGCAGCGGCTTTGCCAGGAGGTAAGGGTCCAATAGGTCAAAAATTGCGTTTGCAACTTTGTGTGAAACGAAAACTGCGCTGGAAACGCCGGGTAACTGCTGTTGTGCCCACGTGACTAAGCACGACATGCGGGGTTCTCCGAGTTGGGAGTCTAGAGTGAATTTGCAGCGATACGGCTGGCCTCACTCATCGCATCACTCTGCTGGTGTCACAGGATCGCGCTGACTGGACCCGTGCCGGTTGCGCCGTTCTTTGTTGCACGTACAAACCTCAGTCATTGTTCTTGTGCGGTGCAGCGTGCGGTGCACCGCCGAAGTGCTAGGCCTGGATCGGCCTGCATAGCTTCAGTCATACTTCCTGCATCTACCTGTTGCAGCTGCCGTCCGTATCTGCGTTGCTGCAGTGCCGAGTCACGCCTCAAGGGTACAGCATCCCTGGTAAGTGGCAGCGCAGCAGCATCGCAGCCTGTGCCGCAACAGAGGCGACCATGGAGCCTTGAAACCAGTAGTGCACTGGGTGCAAGGCGCTGGCGCTGGCCCACAGAGGCCTCGTCAGCGGCGCGGCGCGAACTCACGTCACAGTGTGCGGCGCGCCGCCAAAACACATCGCTGCTGACAGCGCCAGCGCCGCCGCCCGCCGACTGTCGTTGCCGCGATGCTGGCCCAGAGCCTGGCCAACCACAAGTCGGGGCTGGAGCGGCAGGCTAGCGCGCCGCAATCGATGCCGACGGTGCAGGAATCTGCGTCCCTGCGCGCAGAGGAAGCCGACTCCAGCGTCTCCGGCGCTGGCACTCGACCGCACCAGCCGGCCGACGGCGACAACGGCCGCCGGCCCTCCAGCGCCTTTAATCCGGCGGACCGCTTGCCCAACGACGGCGGCCCCGACCCCGCGCTCCGCAAAATGGAGGCGCCGGACACGAGGGCCAGCGGCAGCCCGCGCGACGAGACCGACGGCTTTGCGCCCGCGCCCGTCAGCAAGCCGCAGCCTATTCCCGGCAGCAAGTCGCCCAGCGAGGAGCCGCCGCTGCCGTCGTCCAGCCCCTTCAAGGCGGCCTCGGCGTCCGCTTCCGCCACAGGGATGCACGCGCCGGGAACGTCCGTCCCCTCGTCCATTGACACCCCCAAGGTGCTCCTCAAGCTCTGTTGCTGCACGACCGGACTGCTGGTCAGCAAATTATCGTGCAACGTGCACACCTTTGCCCTGGCAGGTTGGCCTGCTGGCTCGTATGCCGATTTGAATGCGGTCGAGCTTGGGCTTTGCCAGGAGTCTGAGGAACCTTTTTGCTGCTTCCATGCAAGGTGCTGGGGTCCAGCCTGGAAGCAGACAGCGGGATGAGCACTGCAGACAGCCTGCACGGCGTTTCAGCAGCAGTCCGGCGAGCCAAGCAGGTCAGCAGCTGGTCACGACCCTTCTCTGCAGCTGCACCAGAGAATGCTGTGGACTGCAGCCTGCTGCAGCTGTGCACATGCAACAGTCAGATCTGCCCACCGCAGACAGCATTGAACGCGCTCAGCTGATGTGTTTTGACGTCTCTACAAACCGGAAACTTGGCTTGTACACACACAGGAGCTGATGTTCTTTGCGAGCGTGGGCGACCTGAAGCGGTGCACCATCCTGGCGCGCACCGCCAAGCAGCTGTACAACGCGGACATCACCGACTGCCAGGACTGGGACTGCCGCAGGCCACTGTGAGTGACATTCACCAGAAGAATTTGTGCTTGCACGATGTGTTGTACCATGCCCGGATTCCCGTCTGCATCCTGCACGGCATTGAGCTCGCCCTGCATGCCATGGCGCACAGGACAGGGGGTACGTACAATCATCCTGGCTGAAACATCACTTATCTGCCCCGCAGCCACGCGGCAGCGGTGCATGGCTGCTACCAGGTGTGCAAGTGGCTGCTGAAGGTGGAGCGCGTGCCGCCCAGTCCTGTCGACAAATTCGGCCGCACGCCGCTTGCGGTGCGCAACTTTCTGCTGCGTTCGCGACGCCCATTTACGACGTTTTCCGGCGCTGCTTGTCCATGATTTGCGCAGCATTGTGTGAAACCAGCAGAAAGCGACAAGCGCACAGTGAAACGTGAGCAGACGAACGCAGCGAGAGGGACTACACACGAGTGTCTGGCCTGTTGATACGTGCCCACGGTGACGGTGCTGCGCAGGATGCGGTGCGGGGGGATCACATGGAAGTCATCGCGCTGCTGCAGAAGTATGGCGGCAAGGTGTGCGTGCTGAGCCCGCCCCCAAGTGTGGACACCATGCAGTCGTATGATAGAGTTGCAATTGAAGAAGCCTGACAGCTGCTGCTCAAGAGTGGTGCTCTCTTGAGCTTAGCGCCGCGTGATGAGACCATCGCCACTGTCGTCTCCAGCGGTTTGTCATGCCTCCCAGCCTCCTGACGCATCTGCTTACTGGCGAAATCCACATGTGCTGCAGGTGAAAGATCCGGAGGGGCGGCTGGTGGAGTACCAGATCTTCAACGTGAAGTCGCTGGAGGAGGCGGTCATGCGAGAGTGGGAGATCGACCCCGCCGACATCCGCCTGGGCGAGAAGGTTGGCGAGGGCGAGTTCGGCACCGTCTTCAAGGTGCGTCCTGTCGCACTATCAGAGATGCATGTTCGCATGCAGACACGCACTGAAAAGGAGGCACGGTGTGGGGCACTTGAATTTGAGGTGCTGTGTGCGTCGAAAGGCTGTCCAAAGATGCTGCCAGGTCTCATGCACAGTACTCCCCGCGTGAACTTGCTTGATCTTGGTGCACGCGCAGGCGGAGTGGCACTCGAGCACCGTGGCGGTGAAGATGCTGAAGCGGTCCGACAGCATCGCCATGAACGATTTCCGCACAGAGCTCGATGTCCTGCAGAAGGTTTGTCTCTTGTGTTGTTGCGCATCATGCGCAGCACTGTGCTGTCTCATGTGTCTCATCCACTTTGTGAATGGGGATCTGATGAGGCACGATTCGTTCAACTGATTACTGTCTGCTCTGGCGCAGATGCACCATCCGAACCTTGTCCAGGTGGGTGGCAATTTAGTCAAATGCTTTTGAGGATTCGATACGTGCCCGCTTTCGTACAGAAGACCTTCCCTGTTTCTTATACTGTTGTCGGCATTGACCTAACCAACCAGCACCCTGTAAGAATCCATTCTGTGTCCGTGCCTCATCATCGTGTCGTTCGCTCACTTCCTGGGCGCGTGCACCAAGACCAAACCGCACACGTCGCTGGAATTCCTTGCTGGCGCCTTTCTTGTCACGTATGTCGCCTCAATGCAGTTCCTGGGCGCGTGCACCAAGACCAAGCCGTACATGCTGGTGCTGGAGTACCTGCCGGGCGGCTCCCTGGCGGACTTGCTACGCACGCCGGAGTTCCACCCCTCCCTGCGCCGCGCCATCGTCATGGCCCTCGACTGCGCCAAGGCCATGACCTACCTGCACGCCCACATGTGTGCACCTGTTCCAACTGTCATCTCTGCACTGGGTCTCACCTGACCGAACTGTGGATGACATATTGAGCCTGTACTGCGCCGCGCCATCGTCATGACCCCCTGATGCCAGCTCGTTTTCGGCAGTCTGCATTTCTCGTCAGTATGAGATGTCATGTCAAGGAACAGCCTCAAGGACAGCTGCAACATCAGTGACGCAGAAACTCATGCCTTGACTGCCGTCCGGACCATGAAGTCGGCTGCCCAGTGCTCCTGTGCGTGTGGCTGCTAGGCGAATCTCAGCGGCCGCCTGGCATCGTTAGCCAGAGCACTGGGCAGCAGCTTAACAGTTCGAATGCCCCTCTTCACAGGCGGCAGGTGGGGACCTAGACTGGCGGACCTGCTGATCTGCGGCAATGCGACATGACTACCAACTGGCGGAACCATCAAACAACTGCGAATCTTACACCCTGCTTGTATCTGTCGACAGGCGGCAGATGGTGCTGCATCGCGACCTGAAGCCGGCCAACCTGCTGATCGGCGGCATCCACGCCTCCCCCGACAACACCACCTACGTCGGCGCTCGCTACGGCCTCGTCAAGGTGGCCGACTTTGGGCTGAGCCGCGTCACCACGCTGCTCAAGGCGGACCTCACGCCCGCCGCGGTAGGTGCTGCTTTTTGTGACGTTCCCAAATATTCCAAAATTCTGCCAGCGGTTGCCAGAAAAGCTTGCCAACATCGAACTCGCCATATGTTTGCATGCCTACAAGCTGTGTGTAGTCCGCGCTAATCTTCTGATCTAGAAGCACCGCATCATCCGGGTTGTGAAAGGGTGTGCTCTGCTAGCGGGTCCACAGATGCAAATACAGTGCACCCGTTAGATGCTTCGTCCGCCGCAGAGCATGCAGACCAGTGCCAACCGGTCGATCAGCGGCGCTATGCGGCAGGACTCCGTGAATGACTCGCTCAACCTGCGGGTGCGATCGGCAGAGGAGCTGGACAAAGAGGTGAGAGTCCTTTCTTCTATCCTCTTTCTGGTTTCATCTTTAAACTAAGAATGGGCTTGGTGTCCCCTCACGCGATTATGTGTACAATTTATTCCAATCATGACATGCAACAGCTGATTCCGGTGCACCCTCCAACTCGGCCGCAATCGATCCGTTGAAGTGCCACATCCAAATTTTGCTAAGCGTATGGGCACTGCTTGATGCTGCATGTGGTGGTTCGTGGTGTTCAATCATGTGCAGCGATTGTCGCCAGCTTTGTGAACAGTAGTGTGTCAGGCGCAGGTGTACAACTACACGGGGGAGACGGGGACGTACTGCTACATGGCGCCCGAGGTGTACCGCCATGAGCCCTACAACGGCAAGGCGGACGTGTACAGGTGCAAAACATTCAGGAATCCAGTGATCTCTCACGTATAGAGTCCAATGATCTCTAATATTGAAATATGTATTCACGTTCATTTGGACTCCCGTCGGTACTCCGCCGCAAGCGAAATGTCAAGACCGAAGTGTACAGGTGCTGCTGCAGCACGTTTGTAAGACTCCGCATGATCAAGAAGTATTTGTGCAGTCTGTGTGCCTGCTGGGCTGGCTCACGCAAAGCGAATGCTCTAATTTCAGGCAAAGGTGCACTTGCTGACGTGCCTGTGGTTGGGTTGTCCTTCGCGTGTGCCGGCGCCGACCTCTCTCAACAAGCTAGCAGCTGCAGCCGCACACACGCAATTGTCGTGATGCTGATGGACTGTCATGTGGGTTCCGCTCACAGCAATCCGCTTTGCAGACTCTGATCGCATCTTGTGGTCCGTTGCGCTGCAGTTTCGCAATGATCTGCTACGAGCTGTTCGAGGGACGCAAGCCCTTCAGCGAGATGACCGCGTCGGCCGCGGCGCGCGCCGCCAGCCTCTTTGACCGCCGACCGCCCTGGGGCAAAGCCAACAGGTGCATGCCCCTGCAGCATTCGAGGTGCCACGAGGCAGCATATGTACATCAAATGCATCTTACGCTTGTCAACTGCCTGCAGTGGCCCAACATCTGGTTGCCGGTGGCACCATCTTGGCTATTCAATCAGGCAGCACCTGTGGACAGCACATGAGACATCCATGCTAAATTTTGTCAATCTCTTGCAGATTCGGGAGGCAGGTGTCGACGGCGCTCAAAGAGCTGGTGACGCAGTGCTGGGCGCCGGTCATGGCACCTGACATCCCCTCTGGAACTCAACCACTCATCCCTGACATCTTTGACCTACGCTTTTGCAGGTTCGGGAAGCAGGTGCCGACGGCGCTGAAGGAGCTGGTGACGCAGTGCTGGGCGCCGGTCATGGACGACCGGCCGGACTTCGGCACCATCACCCGCCGTCTGGAGCACATCGCCAAGGCGCTGCCCGAGGTGCGTGAACAACAGAAGCAGGCTGGAAGTTGAAAAGTTGCAGCTGAATCCTCAATCGATTCTCAGAGCACCATCACCGTCGGCGCACCCCGGCGGTGCAGGTGGTCAGCTGCGCACAGCACTCAAAGCAACACACATGGCCTTGTGGTGGCCACCAAGCGCATCCCTGACGGTAAGGGCGCTGGTCCACAAAGCTCTGCGATGCTTTCTGACAGTGACACGTTGCTGACTTGTTTTTGCATTGGTACATTCCTCAGGACCTGGATGAGAACAGTTTGGTGGGCGGCGGCTCCTGCTGCGGCGGCAACTGCTGCGTGCAGTGAGGGGGACGGAACTGCTGCCCAGATGCCGCTGCATGCCGAGTGGCGGCTGCGCGGCGGTGGCGCTTTCGCGACTGGTCAGCCCGGCACTTGGTGCCGCGCAGGCAGAAGCTGGACGCGCGGCTGTGGCTGTGCATATAGAGGATGGGCTGGGCGTGGGGCGGGAATGTGACAGGACTGGACTGGACCGGGAGTTTTGGCTCGTCTTCGGTTGAAGTCGAGCCTCTTGTAAAGCCAAGTACGCGGCTGCTGGGCTGGGACATCAATTGTGCACTGCAGCACCGGCAGAATCTGGGGGCTGGTCGCAATCTGCATGCGCTTCCTATGAACCATTGAACTTTCTTATCATGGCTCGTGGTTTTGGACCGCCTGCTCTCAGGCCGCTGCTGTGCCTCTTTTTTGGTTTGGAAGCTTATGTGCGCATCATCTCTGCCCGCTGCTGCTGTCGTGATTTGATCGCAATGCTTCAGCCTTGCACATAACGGCAACGCCGAAAGCGGCAGTGCATCATGTAATCGCCACCGAAGTCTGCAAGGTCACAAATTCCAGCGTTTTATCATAAGAAAACCAGGAACTGCAGCTCACAATCGTGAAGTTTCTGTTTAACACTGGGCACCGCGAGAAATGCGTGAACTTTGCCAGCAAGTTGCCGGCAACAGAATATCAGTCTGGCGGCAAATACATCAGAATCGCTAGTCGGGCCGGGCTCTGGGCACGGCCCTGCCGCCAGCCGCTGTGCTGCGCCTCACACGGCGCGGCTGTGGCTGCGGCTGCGGCTCGCCGTTCAGCAGGTGAAGCCCCGACACACGCCGCTGTCAGCCCCACAGCGGCAAACTCTTAGGCCCTGCAGCCTTTGGCCACCTCGCTGGCGGCGTGAAGCTTCGTTCTGCATACCTGCAGGCTGTACATCAGCACAAGCAAGACTGGTCCGCACCTGGACCCTGTGAGCAAATCTCTTCCACAGGCGCACTGCTGGAGACAGGACGAAACCGCTGGCAATGAAGCTGCTGAATCGATTGGTTCAAGGTCATCCAGCAATTCTTGCCAGGCACTTGCCGCCCATGAAACATCAACATCAGTAAACGGTTGACTGGGAACACAGACCGTGTAAGAGAAGAGGGCGCACCACGCTGGCATGTATTCGAGAGTGAGCTCCTCCCCGGCAACAACGTCGCCTGTGCTCCAGAGTAGCAGCCGCGGCCGGCAGCCGGGCTGCTGCACCGCCTCCACTCGCAGGCACGGGTCACATGAGTGGTTCACCATCCTGCTCGTATGGCAGAGAGCATGCTTCAGGTGTTTGTTGTGTTGATGTTGAAAAACGTTTTGCAGCGAACGTGTTGGGTCCTGCAGGGCCTGAGTGATCAGGGGGGCTGCGTAACACAACCAGGGCTGCAGCGCCGTCAATGGAGCACTATGCCAACGAGGAGGCTGGATCTGGTCCTATTTTTCGGTAACAAATGGTCTCAAATGGTATCAAATCCGCGGTA
>JAABUM010002291.1_pt1 | contig 26021 bp, 27 predicted proteins | sample 5559161 | NCBI WGS metagenome assembly JAABUM01 (sample SAMN10711868, study PRJNA513369) | rock metagenome | isolation source: Antarctica rocks | place: Antarctica: Victoria Land, Siegfried Peak nord
TGCGATGGCGGCGGTCTTGGTTCAACTTGAAGGGCAAGGTGGGCTTCCAACGTCAGGTCAGGAACAAGCTTCTTACGTCAGCCCATCTTGCGGCGCCACAAGCCAACCTCCGTGCAACACGCTGGCACGGCGGACATTCGGCCGTTCAAGCATCCACCTTAGCCGAGCCCACCCAATGGCCCTCGTCGAGGGACTGGTCATAGCCCAGCCGAACCGGCCCTTGCCGATCCAGCAGGGACTCCGCCACCAGCACACGATGCTCCGGTGCCGTTCCGCAACGCATGCTCCAGGCCACCACCCGGCGATACCAGAGCTGCTGGTCAAACTCGGCGATAAAGCCGATCCCGCCATGGATCTGCTGGGCCATGCGCACGGCGGCCAGACACTTCTCACTAGCGAACGACTTGGCCTGCGCCACCTCCACCCGCGCCGACAAGCCGTTGCTAATTCGGTATGTCGCCTCCCGCACCAGCAGCTGCGCACCATCAACGCCGATGGTCATATCCGCCGCCATGTGCTGGATGGCCTGGAAGGACCCGATGGGTTGGCCGAACGCGTTTCTTTGCTTGGCATATTCCACCGCCCGATGCGTGGCCTCGCCGGCCGCGCCCACCATCAGCGCGGTGGTGAAAGCGGCAGCCAAGTCCATGAGTTCGAGCACGATGGACCGACAGGACGCACGGGCGCCAACCATGTCGGCCACCGGCACCCGAACGCCCTCGAAGCGCACCATCGCCTCGGCATCCCCGGCCGTGGTCACTAAGTCCGTGACCGAGATGCCCAATGCCTTCGTGTCCACCAAGGCCACCCCAAGGCCGCTTCCATCCAGCATCCGGAACACCACCAGGCATCGCCCGGCACTACGGAAACTGTCGACGAAAGCCTTCTCGCCAGTGAGTACAAGCTGGTCGCCCTCGATTTTGCCGGCCAGCGACACGGCATCCGGTGACCAGCGGCAGTCCCGTTCCTGCACCGCGTAGGTGAGGATTAGCTTGCCCTCGACCACCTGGTGGAGAAAGTCGCGCTGGGCCGCGCTGCCATGCCGGGCCAGGATGAGGGCAGTGACCATGGTGTCAAGCATGGGCACGGGCGCAATCCGCCGCCCAAGCTCCTCGAACAGCAGTCCCAAATAGGACAGTGGGAGCTCTTGCCCGCCGTAGGCTTCCGGCAGACTGATACCGAGCCAGCCCAACTCCGCCACCTTGGCCCAGAGCGCACGGGATATTCGGTCTGGGTCATGCTCGGCCTCGCGGGCCAGGGCTGCCGTTGACTCCGTTGCCAAGAACTCGGCCGCAGCTCGCTGCACCATTGTCTCGTCCGCAGTCAGCAGGACATCCATGTCTCAGGCCTCCTTCCGGCGCTCGCTAGCCTGGGCGGCGACCCGGGCCCGAGGCATGCCAAGCCCGTTGCGGGCGATTTGGTCGCGCATGACCTGGACGCTGCCGTGATTGACAGTGGACTGGAACGCACCCAGCAGGTTGTGGGCGAACAAGCCGTCCTCGACCGCATCGGGTGAGCCGTTCAGCAGCTGCGCCGACGGGCCGAGGATCTGGCTGATCGCCTCCGTCGCGCGCACGCCGTGCTCGGGCGCCCAAACCTTCTCGGCCGAACCCTCGTAGGAGAAAGGCTGCCCGCGCTGAGCGATGGACATGCTCCGCATCGTCATCAGCCGGGCTACCTGGCCCTCGATCCATAGCTCCGCCACCTTGTCCCGCACCCTTGGGTCGGCACGCAGGCTGACACTGCGCGGTTCGTTCTTCTTCAACCAGTTCACGATGTCCTCGTCGCGCATGACCGAGATCAAGTAGCGCCACGCACCCACCCGATCGAGGTTGAGCCCCCGCCGGGCTACCGCCCAGCCGTCGCCTTCTTCGCCGAGCAGGCAAGAGGCAGGAACCACCACATTGTCCAGGAACACCTCGTTGGTGCGCGGCTCGCCATAAGTCGTCAGCGTCGGCGCGCGCGGCTCGTTCTGAATCGTCCACAGCGGGCGCACAGTGATGCCGGGCGTGTCGATCGGCACGAGCAGGATGGACAGTCCAGCCTGCCGTTTGCTCAGCGGATCCGTCCGCACCATCAGGAAAATGTGGGTGCAGGCATGGGCGGAGGTCGTGTAGATCTTCTGCCCGTTGATGACGTAGGTGTCGCCTTGGCGCAGCGCCCGGCACTGGATGCCGGCCAGGTCGGTGCCGCAGCCGGGCTCGCTGTAGCCCTGGGAGAACGAGATCTCTCCCTTGATGGTGGCGGGGACAAAGGTGCATTTCTGCTCCTCCGTGCCCGAAGCCAGGATGGCAGGGGCGCCCGTGCCGCCGCCGCCAATGCGCTTGTAGCCGATGCGCTGAAATTCCTCCTCAATAATGAATTGGTCCATCGGGCTGCCGCCCTGGCCGCCATACTCCTTGGGCCAGCTGACCGCGGTCCAGCCGCGGGCCATGATCTTTTCGAAAAAGGCGTCACCTTCCAGGCCCGATCCGCGGGCATCGTCCTTCAGCTCGGCCCGCAGCGTGTCCGTCATGTTCTCTGCGATGAAGGCTTGGACCTCGCGACGCAGTTGCTTCTGCTGCGGTGTAAACTCAAATTCCATGCTGGCCTCCCAACTCTTCTTATGCCCGGTGCTCTTTCCAACGGGTGAGCGTGCCGCCCTTCATGACCTTCCCTGGTAGCACGTGCCCGACCATGTCCTCGGTCAGCTTTGCCGCTTCGATCAGGGCATCCACGTCAATGCCGGTTTCGACGCCCATCTCGCCGCAGGCGAAGACTAGGTCCTCCGTGCATACGTTGCCGGCGGCACCCTTGTGCCCGGCGAAGGGACAGCCTCCCAGGCCTCCCACCGACGAATCGAACTCCGCGACGCCCATCTCCATCGCCGCCACTGCATTGGCTACCGCGCAGCCCCTGGTGTCGTGCAAGTGCAGCTTAAGGTGCAACTCCGGCCACTTGTCGCGCACCTTGCCCACCATGCTCTTTATCTGGCCCGGCGTGCCCCAGCCCATCGTGTCTGCCAGCGACAGGTTCTTCAGCTTGCAGCCATTGTCTTCCATGATCTGCATCGCCCGGCCAATCAGGCCGACCACCTTCTCCTCCGGGACATAGCCTTCGAAGTTGCAACCGAAGGCTGCCATCACACCAAGCGAGTCCGCGGCGATCCCGGCCTTGCGGTAGCTTTCAATCCAGTCCGGCATCTGATCGAAGGTCTCATCGATGCTGCGGTTGGTATTGCGCTTCACGAAGGTCTCGCTGGCCGTCAGCGTCAGCTTGCCGTCCATGTCGACGTGGCCATTGGCCAGGGCCCGCTCCAGCCCCTTTGGGTTCAACCATAGCGCGCGGTAGCGAATGCCCGGCCGCTTATCGAGTTGATCGAATAGCTCGTTGGTATCGGCCATCTGCGGCACCGCCTTCGGGTTGACGAAGGAGCCAACCTCGATCTGCCTGATGCCGCTATCGGCCAGGGCGTCGACCATCCGAACCTTGTCATTGGTGGTCAGAATACGCGGTTCGATTTGCAGGCCATCCCTCGGGCCTACCTCGATCATCTCTACGTATTTCGGTAGGTCGGACATTGCCTTTCTCCTCCGTTGCTGGCCATCTGGTGGGCTACTTCCGTTCATCAAGGTGCATGCGAATAAACTATCCGCATCTTGAAATCCACCCCCGAAGCGTGTCAGGTCGCTGCAACCAAGAAGACCTGCGCAGGGTTAGCGCGAAGATCGGACACGAGGAACCGGCCATGGACACGATGCTGTTCACACCCATGCGCATCCGCGGAGTGGAACTCAAGAACCGCATCGTGCTGTCGCCGATGCTTACCTATTCCGCGGTGAATGGTCATGTCGGAGATTGGCACTTCATGCACCTGGGCAAGTATGCCGCAGGCGGCTGCGGCCTGGTGTTCATGGAATCGACAAAGGTCGACCCGCGTGGCTGCACCACCCCGGCCGATCCCGGCCTATGGAACGACGAGTTCATCCAGCCGCTGACTCGCATTACCGGGTTCATCAAGCAGTTTGGCGCGGTGCCAGGGATCCAGCTCAGCCACTCCGGTCGCAAGTCGCGCAATGCGCGCCCTTGGGAAGGCAGAGGGCCGCTGGAGATCGCACCTCCCATGCCGGGCGGCGGCGAATGGGAACTGATTGGGCCGAGTGCGATCCCGCACGAGCCGGGGCACCCGGTACCACGGGCCATGACGCAGGCCGACATCGACGCCACCGTCGATGCGTGGGGCAAGGCGGCGGCGCGCGCCGCCCGGGCTGGGTTTGAGGTGGTGGAGATCCACGCGGCCCATGGCTACCTGATCCACCAGTTCCTGTCCCCGGTCGCCAACCAGCGCACCGACGCCTATGGCGGCAGCCTGGAGAACCGCATGCGCTTCGCCATCGAGGTAGCGGCGGAAACCAGGCGCAACTGGCCGGAGGACAAGCCGCTCTTCGTCCGCATTTCCGCGGTTGACGAGACTGGGTGGGAGATCGAGCACAGCGTGGAACTGGCACATCGGCTGAAGGCGGTCGGCGTCGACATCATCGACTGCAGCACCGGCGGCATCGGCACCTACACGCACGTTTCCACCTCGGCCACGGTGGGCTACGGCTACCAGGTGCCGCATGCGGAGCGCATCCGGGCGGAGGCGGGCATCATGACCATGGCGGTGGGCCACATCATCCATGCCGATCAGGCCGAGGCGATCCTGCAGAACGGCCGTGCGGACTTGGTCGCCATAGGGCGGGAGATGCTGCACAACCCGAACTGGCCCATCGATGCCGCGCAGAAGCTGGGTGTCGAGTCCGGCTTCGCCCAGGCGCCGCCACCCTATGCTTATTGGCTGGAGAAGCGAGCGCAATCCCGCTTTCCGGGCCGACCCTCCACCTGGCAGGCCGGGATGGAGGCACCGAGCCCCGCCCCGGCCGGGGGTGCCGTCTGATGCAGCGCCCGATGTCGCAAATTCCTGCCGTCTACCATCGTCGCCTCGGCGCCCTACTCGTCACGGCCGTAAGCGACGGCTACGTGGACCCGGCGCTGGATGCGGTGCGCGGCATGAGCACCGCCGAGGCAGATCGGATGGTGCAGGACGCCACCGGCCGGCTGAAGATGCGCATCAGCATCAACATGTTCGCTATCCGCGGGGCCGGGCGGACCGTGCTGGTAGATGCGGGGTCTGGCACCACCATGGGCCCGACCTGTGGCCGCCTGCCCGAAAGCCTGCGCGCCGCCGGGATCGAGCCCGGCGACGTCGACACGGTCCTGCTGACCCACATCCATCCCGACCACTCCAACGGGCTGACGGACGATGACGGTGTCGCCCTGTTCCCGCGGGCCGAGGTTGTGGTGCACGCAACCGAACTGGCGCACTGGTTCGACGATGCCGCAATGGCGAAGGCCGACGAGCGCACGCGCACCCGCTACTTCGCCTCCGCCCGCTTCCGCCTGCCGCCTTATCGGGACCGCACCCGCGCTTTCCAATCGGGCGAGGTGTTGCCCGACATCGTCGGCGTGCCCAGCCCGGGGCACACGCCGGGCCATTGCGCCTATCGGATCCGCTCGGGCGAGGAGGAGATGATCATCTGGGGCGACACCGTGCACGTGCCGGAGCTGCAGGTGCCGCGCCCGGATGTCACGATGCTGTACGACTACGACGGCCCGATGGCCGCCGCGTCCCGCAAGCAGATCTTCGAGACGACCGTCCGGGACCGCCTGGTCATCGGCGGCATGCACCTGCACTTCCCCGGTTTCGCTCGCCTGGCCCGGGACGGGTCCGCCTACCGGTTGCAGACGGAGCCCTGGGCCTACGAGATCTGACCCGGTGTCCGTTCCAGGTCGCGCGCTACCGCCAGCAGTACGGGCGCCACCTGATTTCGCAGGAAGTCGGCGGAATGCGTCGTAGCCGAGCCGGCGCAGGTGAGACCAAACATCGCCCGGTCGTCGGACCCGCGCACCGGAACCGCCACCACGTTGTAGCCAGGATGGAAGACACCGATGTTCAGGATGAAGCCGACCTTGGCAGCTTCCTTCAACGCCGCCCGAAAAAACGGCTGCACGGTCGGCCAACGCGGATCAGTGGGGCCGTGCTCCGCCAACAGTGCTTCCCGCTCGCCCGGTTCCAAACCCGCCAGCAAGCCCCAGCCCACGGCCGAGCTGAGTAGGGGCAGCCGGGCGCCGACGCGCAGGTTCATCACAAGAGTTGCTTCGCTGATGCAGCGCTGCACGAACACCATGCGGCCGCCGTCCCGGGCGCCCAAGCCGCTGGCGGAGCCGAACCGGTTCGCCATCGCCTGCATCGGCGCCCGGGCTGCCTCTGCCAGCGGGATCGAGGCGAGGGCGGAACGCCCCAGCTTCAGCACGGGAATACCAGGCCGCAACTTGTCGCCTCTGACCGGAACCAGGTAGCCGAGCTGTATCATGGTGTGGCACAGGCGCCAGACCGTCGGCTGCGGCAGCCCGGTCATCGTGGCTAGTTGCGTCCCGCCGATCTCTGGCCGGGACGAGCTGAAGCAGCTGAGGATATCCAGCCCCCGGGCTAGAGCCGTGACGAAGGGTCGCTCCCCGTCATTTGCAGCGGGGTCATCTGCGGCGGGCGATGGGACAGTGACGCTCCGCCGAGCCTTCTGGTCGGTCACGTCGATGCCGCGATCAAGGCGGCCAGGGCGCGCAGCCGTGGCCCGACCTCTTTCCGCAGCCGCGCGCCGGACAGCACCGAGATGGCGCCGCCGCAGTTCAGCGTGAACGACGGCAGGCCATCGGTGCCCATTACGGGAACGGCGGCGGTGGTGTAGCCGGGATGCAGCACGCCCGGGTTGATGATGAACCCCTCGGCCTGGAACTCCGCCAAGGCCGCCCGAAAGGCCGGTTTCGCGGCAGCCCAGGCCACGGGGGTGCCGGTAGCCTCGTCCCAGGCTGCGTCCGGCAGCCCCGCCAGGTAGGCCCAGCCCATGGCAGAGGTCGCGACCGGCACGCGGGAGCCGACGCGAAGGTTCAGCACAAGCTGAGAGGCGCTCTCGCACCGCTGCACGAAACGCATGTCGTGCCCGTCCCGCACGGCCATGCCGGCCGCGCCCCCCACTTCGTCGGCCAGGTCCTGCAGGTAGGGGCGGGCCAGCTCGGCCAAGGGCAGTTCCGAAAGCGTGGCATAGCCGAGACGCAGGACAGCTAGGGCCGGCTGCAGCCGCCCGCCTTCCCCAGCAGCCAGGTAACCAAGGGACAGCAAGGTCTGGCACAGGCGCCAGGCCGTCGGCTGCGGCAGATTGAGCTCCGCCGCGATCTCCGTCACGCTGAGGCTGGGCCGCGCCGGATGGAAGCAGCCGAGAATCCTGAGCCCGCGGGCCAGGGCAGTGACGAACTGGCGGTCCGACGGCGCCTCGCGCCCAGCCCTGTTCGAGCCTGTTGCCGTTTGAACCAAGCATCCTCCGTGACAGCATACGAACGGTCGACAAGCCGGCGTTTACAAGCGCAGAAAGACCGGGTAGCTTGATGGTAAGCGAGTGAGTAACTCGCACAATGAATACAAGACGTCAAGACTTGGCACGAAGCCGATAAAAATCGGCATTTCTGGGAAGCGTTCAATCGATGACCAGTCCCCTGAGCCACCTCAAGGTTGTCGAGATCAGCGTGGCAATGGCCGGACCATTCTGCGGCATGATGTTGGCAGACTACGGCGCCGACGTCGTCAAAGTCGAACGCGTTGGGCACGGTGACGACAGCCGGGCCTGGCCCCCGCATTTCCACGGCGGCATGTCCCATTACTATGCCTCCGCGAACCGCAACAAGCGCAGCATCGCCCTCGACCTCAAAGATGCGGAAGGTGTAGCCGTCGCACGCCGGCTGATCGAGGACGCGGACGTGCTGATCGACAACTACCGCTTCGGCGCCCTGGCCCGGGCCGGGCTGGACTTCGAGTCGCTCGCGGCTGCCAATCCCCGGCTGATCTACTGCTCCATCAGCGGCTTCGGCGCCAGCGGCCCGCGCCGGGACGACCCGGCGAACGACCTGTTCATGCAAGCCTTCAGCGGCGGCATGAGCATCACCGGCGAGATCGGCGGCGGCCCCATGAAGATGGGCCTTTCGGTCGCCGATATCGGTGCCGGGCTGATGGGCACGATCGGCATCATGATGGCGCTGGAAGCCCGGCATACAACCGGTCGCGGCCAGCGCGTCGATACCTCCCTGCTCGAAGGGCAGGTCTCGATGCTGTCCTACCACCTGTGCCGCTTTTTCTCGACCGGGAAGGTGCCGGAGCCATCCGGCAGTGGCAGCTCGACGCAGATCCCTTACCAGGCGTTCAAGGCCGCGGATGACTGGATCGTCATCGCCGCATTCAATCAGCGCATGTGGAGCGGCTTCTGCAGCGCCGTCGGCTGCCCGGAGTGGGAGCGCGACCCGCGCTTTACCGACGCAAACGCCAGAGCCCGGCATCGCGAGGCCTTGCTGACCCTGATTGGCGAGACCCTGGCCCGGCAACCCGCCCAGCACTGGATCGGCAAGCTGGATGCTGCCGGCGTGCCCTGCACCCGCGTCAATCGCGTCGATCAGGTGGTGGAGGATGACCAGGTAGCCGCCCGCGAGATGATTCGGGAGATCGACGTCCCTGACCTCGGCCGCATCAAGGTCGCGGGGCTGCCGATCAAGTTGTCGGAAACGCCGGGGCGGATCGAACGGCACCCGCCGCACCTGGGCGAGCACACGGAGGAGGTGTTGCGGGCACTGGGCTACGCCGCGGAGCAAGTGGCCACCCTGGCCGAGGCCGGCGCCGTGGGCCTGCACCGCACGCCAGGCCGGCTTGTATCCGAGACGACCGCAGCGTGACTGGAGCCGAACCGATGACCACCATCCTGACCGACGAGATCCGTTCCTACATCGGACGCCAGAGCGATACCGTCACCGCCTGCGACGCGGTCGAGCCCGGGGCTGTCCGCCGCTACGCTCAGGCGATCATGGCCGACGATGACGGCGACTACGCACCGGACGCGACCCCTGCGCGGTTCGGCGGCCCGGTAGCCCCGCCCATCTACCCCGCCTTTATGTTCCGCCGCCCGCTCGGCACGCCTGACGTGCTGAGCGAACGGGCCGAGGACCCGGACTTCGACGGCCTGGTGTCCGCCGCCAGCGACGGTCTGCCCGAACTGCCGCTGCCTGGTCGCGCCCTGCTGAATGGCGGGTCGGAGATCGAGTTCCTCCGTTATGCCCGGCACGGCGAGCAAGTCAGCCAGCACTCCCGCTACGCCGACATCTACGAGCGGCAGTCGAAGAACGGGCCGATGCTGTTCGTGATCGTGGAGACCGAGTACGCCGTGGGCGCGAAGGTGCTGCTGCGCGTCCGCAAGACCATCATCCGCCGGTGATGCTTTGATGAGCGGCAGCGAACCGGCGCCGTGGTCTGCAATCGAGCGGGACGCGCGGGTGCTGAGGACCCCGTGCGGCGCCGGTGAGATGGTTTGGCGGGTCTGGGGCACCGGGGCGCCCCTGGTGCTCCTGCACGGCGGCGCCGGGTCGTGGCGGCACTGGCTCAGGACGATCGAGGCATTCCGGGGCGAGCGCATGGTGGTCGCACCGGACCTGCCCGGCCTGGGTGAGTCTGCCGACGTGCCGGATACCGCGATGGACGGCGGCGCCGGGATCGTAGCGGCCGGGTTCGCCGAGGTGTTGGGAGACACGGCAGCCGCGGACCTGGTCGGCTTCTCCTTCGGCGGCGCCATCGGCGGTTTAGTCACGGCGCGGCTTCCGGTCAGGTCCCTCATCCTCGTCGGCGCCGGCGCGCTGGGGGTGATCCGCGGCGGCGCCAGGCTGGAGCGGGTGCGGGACAAGGAAGGCGCCGCGCGCGAGGCCGCGCACCGCACCAACCTGCACCGCTGGATGATCGCCGACCCCGCCCGCATTGATGCCGCCGCGGTCGCGATCCAGGACTGGAACAGCCGCCACGCCCGGTTCGACAGTCATGCCATCGGCACCGGCGACGCCCTGGTGCACGTGCTCTCCTCCCTGTCATGCCCCATCGCCGGGATCTGGGGCGAGCACGACCACTCGGTGAGGGGCGAGACGGACCGGCCCCGCGCCGTGCTGCAGGCGATCCAGCCCGGGTCCCGCTTCGTGGTCGTGCCCGGCGCCGGCCATTGGGTCGCATACGAGGCGCCCGATGCCTTCACCGTCGCCTTGCGCGGCTTGCTCGCCCCTTCTTCCGCAGAGAACCGTACGCATGAACCAGTCTGACCCAATGACGCCGGCGCTGGCCTTCGAGGATGTCGCGGTGGGGCAGGAGGCCGGGCCCATGCACAAGGGACCCTTCACCACCGCCCATCTGATGCGCTGGTCCGCCGCGATGGAGAACTGGCACAAGATCCATTACGACCTGCCCTTCGCCACCGGCCACGACAAGTTGCCGGGTCTGCTAATCAACGGGTCGCTGAAGCAGCAGCTAATCGCGCAACTGCTGAAGGACTGGGCGGGCCCAACAGGCTGGGTGTGGAAGGTCCGGTTCCAGTTCCGCGCCATGAACCTGGTGGGCGAGCGGCTGGACATCTGGGCCCGCATCACTGGGACCGAGCGCCGTGCGGAATACGGCCTGGTCGAGATGGAGCTGGGCATCCGCAACGAGAACGGCGTGGAGTCGACGCCTGGCAGCGCCACGATCGCCCTGCCGTTCCGTGGCGGCAAGCCGGTGCCCTACCCTTTCGTTCCATCTGCAGCATAGGAGGTTCCCATGGCGCTGACCCGTGACCTCGGCCAGTTCGTTTCTGACTTATCGCCCAACCGCGTGCCGGACGCAGCCGCTTCCATCGCCCGTACCGGCTTCATCGACTGCATCGGCGTGATGTTCGCTGGGCGCGAGGAGGAGCCGACCCGGCTGCTGCAAGACGTGCTGAAACCCGCACCGGGCCCGGCTACACTGTATTTCAGCGAGCAGACCGCCGGCGCTCCTGAAGCCGCCTGGATCAACGGCACCGCCGCCCACGCGCTGGACTACGACGACGTGGCCCTGCGCGGCCATCCCAGCACCGTGCTGGTGCCCGCCATTTTGGCCGAGGCGGAAACGCTGGACGCTTCCGGCCGCGACATGGTAATGGCCTTCGTCGCGGGATACGAGGTCTGGGCGGAGTTGGGCCGGCGGGAAAGCGGCTACCACCACGGGAAGGGCTGGCACCCCACCGGCATCTTCGGCGCGATCGCCGCAGCCGCCGCATGCGCCCACCTACGCCGGCTGGACCCGGTGCAAACCGCCCAGGCCATAGCACTCGGTGCCTCGCAGAGCGCCGGGCTGATGGCGAATTTCGGTACCATGACGAAGCCGTTCCACGCCGGGAAGTCAGCCCATGCCGGCGTGATGGCCGCGCGCCTGGCTGCTGCCGGGTTCACCGCCTCCATGGATGCGCTGGAGCATCCGCAGGGCTTTCTGGCCGCCGTGTCGCCGGAGGGCAAGGTTGACCGCGAGGGCAAGGCCGAGGGGCTTGGCGAGACCTGGCGCATCATGAAATTTGGCCTGGCGGTGAAGAAATACCCCACCTGCTATTGTACCCACCGTGCGATTGACGGCATGCTCGACTTGGTGCGGGAGCGAGACGTGAAGCCCGGCGACGTGACCGCGGTGACCGTCACCCTCAGTGAGAACTTCGCCACTATCCTGCGCAACCACTTGCCGCAGACCGGGCTTGAGGCAAAGTTCAGCATCGAGTTCGCCATGGCGTGTGCCCTGGTCGCGCGGCGGGTTGGCCTGGGTGAGCTGACCGACGAGTTCGTGCACCGGACGGACGTGCAGGCCCTGATGCCCCTGGTGTCCGTGCAGATCAGCACGGAGCCGGATCCCGGCTATCCCGGTGCTGCGCTGAACGACCAAGTGATGATTCACCTGGTGTCCGGCGACACGCTGGTAGGCGCGCCCGTGCATCGCGCCCGCGGCCACATCGACAATCCGCTGACGGAGCAGGACCTGTTCACCAAGTTTGAGGACTGCCTGACGGTCGGCCGCTCCGCCGTGCCGCCTCAGGTGATGTTCGACCGGCTGAAAGGGATGGAGCACGCGTCCGCCCGCTCCCTGGCCGCCGTGCACTAACGAACATGGACCAAGCCAGCGCCCCCGTCTGCCTGCCGACGGTACCAACCACGGCGCCGGCCGGCTTCGTGCCGCCGCCCGACGCCTGCGACGCGCATGTCCACGTCTTCGGCGACCCGGCACGTTACCCCTACGCGGCCGAGCGCAGCTTCACCCCTTCACCGGGCCAGACCCTGGCCGCGCTGGACAGTCTGCACCGCACGCTCGGATTCGCCCGGTCCGTGATCGTGCAGAGTGGTCTGCAAAGCTCATCGGTCATGCTGGACGCGCTGCGTGCGGAGCCGGACCGGCTGCGCGGCATCGCGGTGCTGAAGGGCGACGTGTCCGACGCGGAGTTGCAGGAGCTGCACGAAGCTGGCGTGCGTGGCGTCCGCGTGAACCTGTTTCAGCGCGGCGGAGTGCAGGTATACCGGGGCGGCACCGGCTTCGCGGATCTCGAAGCGATCGCGCCGCGGGTGAAGCGGTTCGGTTGGCACATCCAGGCCTGGCTCGACGCCGACCACCTTGCGCACTGGGCCCCGCAGCTGTTGGAGCTCGGCCTCGACGTCGTCGTGGACCACATGGGCCGCATCACCACGGATCGGGGAGTAAGCAGCTCCGGCTTCCAGCATCTTTGTACGCTGCTGCGGGAAGGCCGCGTGTGGTGCAAGCTCTCGGGTGCGGACCGGATTTCCGTGGCTGGGGCCCTTTACCAGGATGCCGTGCCCTATGCCCAGGCACTGCTGCAGGCCAACCCCGGCCGGGTGGTGTGGGGCACGGACTGGCCGCACGTGAACTATTATGACCGACCGGTCCCGTCCGACACCGGCCTGGTCGAGCTGCTGCCGCTGATCGCACCCGATCCGACAGACCGGCAGCAGCTCCTGGTGGACAATCCCGGGCAACTCTACGGTTACTAGAACAAGTGGTGCGGCAAAGCGCCCGTAATGGAGGAACGATGCTATGACCCGATCCAAGCTGCCCCTGCTCGCCGGCGTCGCAGTGGCGATGCTGGCCGCAGTACCTGCCCGTGCCGCATGCGAGCTGAAGCTGGGCATCGTCGGCGGCCTGTCCGGCGCCACGGCGCAGTGGGGCCTGGCGACGAAAGCGGCCGTGGAGTTTGTGGCCGCGCAAACCAACCAGGCCGGTGGGCTGCCGATCGGGTCCGACAAGTGCCAGGTCACCACGTCGGCGATCGACGACAAGGCATCTGCCGAAGGGGCCGCCGCCGCCGCCAACCAGTTGGTCAGCCAGGGCGTTCGCTTCATCATCGGCCCGGTCGTAGCGCCCGCTGCCACCGGCATCAAGCCGATCGCGGCGCGCAACAACCTGCTGGTGTTCCTCGACAGCTACGCCAAGAACGCCATCGCTCCGCAATTTCCGCTCGTCTTTCACGAGGGACCTGGTCCCAGCGTCTGGGCCAACCCCATAATCAAGGCGGCGAAAGCGAAGTTCGGCATCAAGTCGGTCGTGGTCGTGGCGCCCAACGACCAGGGTGGCACCGATATCGCCAGCGTCGATGTGGATATCTATAAGAAGAACGGCATCGAGGCGTTGGACGAGTACTACCAGCGCGGCACGCAGAACTTTGCCGCCATCGTCACCCGCATCCTCAGCCGCAACCCGGACGCGGTGGACACCTCCTCCTCTGCTCCATCGGATGCCGGCGTGATCGTAAAACAGTTGCGCGAAGCCGGGTTCAAGGGTCCGATCGGCCGTCTGGGCGGGGCGGCAACCGACGAGATCCTGCGCATCGTGGGCGGTCCCTCGGTCCTACGGGACTTCTACTGGTTCGAGAACGTCCCGACAGAGGACGAGCAGGTCAAGGCGATCTACCCGGACTTCAAGAGGGTGATGGGCGTGGATGCGCCCGAGAACACGAACCTGATGCTCTGGGCGGCGGCCACCAATATGCTGTTGAAGGCCGTCAGCAAGGCCGGCACGGTCACCGACACGAAAAAAGTGGCCGAGGCCCTGCGCGGCTTGCCGGTCGAGGATCACTACCTAGGCAGCGGCCACTGGAGCGGGAAGGCCTTCTTCGGCATCAACCAGGAGATGGCCTTCCCCTTCGGCATCGGCATGATGGTCGACGGCAAGCTGCTTCCGGTCGAGCGTGTCGAAGCGCCGGCCGACTGACGGAGGCGGCACAGTGAACGTGATTGTGTCGGCCGGGCTGATCGGGTTAAGCCTGGGCGCGCAGTACGCGCTTCTGGCGCTGGGCTTCACGCTGATCTTCGGCATACTGGGCGTGGTGAACTTTGCCCATGGCGGCTTCTATGTGCTGGGCGGCTATCTCGCCTACGCCGCCGTCACTATTCTTGGTCTGCCTTATCCGTTGGCCGTGCTGCTCGCCGTGTTGGCGACCGCGGCACTCGGCTGGCTCTTCCAATTACTGTTGGTCGAGCGCGTGGTAGAGGATCACCTCGCCACGCTGATGCTGACGCTGGGCCTCTATATGGTCCTGTCCAACGGGGTGCTCGTGACCTTCGGGCCGGAGTCGCGCCAGTTCGCCTTCCCGGTCACCGGAACACTCCGTTACGGAGCCTTCTACATGCCCCTGGCCAACCTCGTCGTGCTTTGCATCTGCCTGCTCGCCATCAGCTCCGTATACCTGCTGATGTATCGAACTGGCCTGGGCCGGGCACTGCGCGCCCTAGCGGATGACAGGCACATCGCGGCGACCCAGGGGCTGCGGCCGCGCCTGCTGTTTCCGCTGGCCTTCGCCATCGCCGCCGGGCTGGCAGGGCTAACGGGTGCCCTGGTGACACCCATCCTGTCGCTGGGGCCGAGCGTCGGAGATCCCGTGCTGGGGACGTCCTTCCTCATCGTCATCCTGGGTGGTTTCGGCAGCATCGGCGGCGCCACGGTGGCCGCTTTCCTGGTAGGCCTGGTGGAGGCCTATTCCAGCGTCTACCTCGGCGGGTCCATGGGCGCGCTGGTTCTGTTCGTGCTGGTGTTGCTCGTCTTGGTAGCCCGGCCCGCCGGCCTGTTCGGCCGCGAAGTCCGGAGCGCGTGATGCGCAACCTTCATGGCACCGCCCTGGGCGAAGTCGTCGCGATCTTGGTGGTCGCCTGCGGCATGGCCGTTCCCTTCGTCACCGTCGATCCTTTCGCCACCTCCGTTGCCAACCAGGTTGCTATCGCCGTCACTGCGGCGTTCAGCGTATACCTGATGCTGCGGATGAACCTGCTGACCTTCGCGGTCCCGGCCTTCATGGCGCTCGGCGGCTACGCGACCGCGATTGCCGGGCTGCGCCTGGGGCTGACGGACTGCGTCCTACTGACCGTCATCAGCTTCGTGGTCCCAGGCCTCGTGGCGCTGCCGCTGGGCGCCCTCGTGCTGCGGCTCCGGGGCGTTTACTTCGTGCTGGTCACCTTCCTGCTGACGGAGATCACGCAGCTCGTTCTATTCGAGACGCCGGTTCTCACCGGGGGCGCGAACGGCCTCACCGGCATGCCGACCGTTACGCTGTTCGGGGCCGAGCTCGGCGACAACCAATCCGTGCTGGCGCTGGCCATGGGGCTTGCCCTGCTCGCTTCCGTGGTCACCGCGCTCGCGACCGGATTCTACCGGCAGCAGTTCGCCGCCATCGAGGAAAACGAGCTGCTGGCGCAAAGCCTGGGCCTGGTGGTCTGGCGCTATAAGGTGATCGGCTTCGTGCTGGCGGCGGGGCTGGCGGGAATAGCCGGCTTCTCGTTGGTCAACATGCTGCTCACGGCGCACCCGTCCTCGTTCAGCTCCGCCAGCGCGGTCAACACCATCGCCTACACCATCATCGGCGGCCGCTACTCCATGCTCGGCAGCATTGTTGGCAGTGTCCTGCTGGTCTGGATGTCCAACGTGTTCAGCGCGCAAGGCCAGCTCTCACAGGGCCTGTTCGGCCTGTTGCTGATCGTCACCGTTTTGGCAGCGCGCGGCGGCATCGTCGGCACGGTCGCGGGCCTGGTTAACCGGGCGTCGCTCCAGCAACGCCCGCCGATCGCAGCCGCGCCGGTCCGCAAGGGCCCGGCATGAGGCACGGGCTGGAACTGCGTGCAGAGGCGGTGAGCAAGAGCTTCGGCGGTCTGCTCGTGTTCGATGGCCTGGACTTCGTCATTGCTCCTGGCGAGGTGTTGGGTGTGATCGGGCCCAACGGCGCCGGCAAGACCACGCTGATCAACGTGCTCTGCGGCAAGCTGGTGCCCAGCGGCGGCCGCGTCCTGCTCGGTGGCCAGTCCGTGGGCGGCTTGCCGCTGCATTCCCTGGCTCGCCTCGGCCTTGTGCGCAGCTTTCAGCAGACCAACACCTTCAAGAGCTGTACGGTGCGTGAGAACCTGTCCCGCGCCATCCGCTTCAGCGGCGCACCCGCCAGCCTTTGGAACCGGCTGCACCCGCTCCTGCGCGAGTTCGATCTCGCCTCCCGGCTGGAAGAACCAAGCGACAAGCTGCCTTACGGGCTGCAGAAGATGCTGGGCCTGCTGCTGGCCTACGCCGTGCAGCCGAAGGTGCTGCTGCTGGACGAACCCGCCGCCGGGCTGGAGCGTCGCGAACGATCCCGTGTCGACGCATTCGTACAAGCCGCCCAGGCGGATCACAACTGCTCCGTGCTGATTGTGGAGCACGACATGGACGTAGTTCGCCGGCTCTGCCCCCGCATCCTGGTGCTGGACGCGGGGCGGCTGCTGGCGGAGGGGCCGCCCGAGACCGTGCTGGCCCGGCGTGACGTGATCGACGCCTACATGGGCATGGTGGTGGAGGAGGAGGCTGCCCCATGCTGAGCATCGAGGGACTTGAGGTCCGCTATGGCGGCATCACCGCGCTGCGCGGCGTCTCGGTCCAGGTGAACGAGGGTGAGACCGTGCTGCTGATCGGCGCCAATGGGGCCGGCAAATCCAGCCTGATCAACGCGGTGATTGGCGCTGTGCCCAGTTGCGGCGGCGCCATCCGATTCCGCGGCACCGACCTCGGCCCGCTCAGCACCGACCGCCGGTCCCGCGCCGGAATCGGCTACTCGCCGGAGGGACGCCGAGTGTTCGCCAGCATGTCAGTCACCGACAACGTGCTGTCAGGCGCCTTTGGCCTGCCGCGGCAGCGGCAGCGGGAGTCGCTGGATTTCCTGCGCACGGCCTTTCCCATCCTGGCCGAACGCTCCAACCAACCCGCGGGACAACTGAGCGGCGGCGAGCAGCAGATCGTCGCCTTCGCCCGCGCCCTGTGTGCTCAACCATCCCTGGTCCTGTTGGACGAGCCATTCCTCGGCCTGGCCCCAGTCTGGATCGGCCGCATCAGCGACGCGATCCGCGAGATGCAGCGCCGAGGCACCACCATCCTGATGACGGAGCAGATGGCCCGCCCGGCGCTGAAGCTCGCCACGCGCGGCTACGTCATGCGAGGTGGCGAGGTGCGCCGCAGCGGCACCGTCGCCGAGATCCGCGACCAGGCTCTGGTCGAGGAGTATCTCTGACTCCGAGGAAGGACACCCCCGGCCGCTCCGAAGCAGCGCCGCCAAGCCAAGATCAGAACGACCGCGGCAGCCCCAGTACGTGCTGCGCCAGGTAGGACAGCACCATGTTGGTCGAGATCGGCGCCACCTGATATAGCCGCGACTCCCGCCACTTCCGTTCGATGTCGTACTCTCGCGCGAAGGCGAAGCCACCATAGGTCTGGATCGCCGCCTCCGCCGCCTTCCACGTGGCTTCCGAGGCCAGCAGCTTTGCGATGTTCGCGTCCGCCCCGCAGTCCCGTCCGGCGGTGAAAACGGCGGCGGCCCTGCGGCACATCATGTCCGCCGCTTCCAGCTCCGCGAAGGCGCGGGCCAGCGGGAACTGTACGCCCTGATTCTGCCCGATCTCGCGGTCGAATACCCGGCGTTCCCTGGCGTAGGTGACGGCACGGTCCAGCAGCCAGCGGCCGTCGCCGATGCACTCGGAAGCCACCAGCACCCGCTCCGCATTCATGCCGTCCAGGATGTAGCGAAATCCGCGCCCTTCCTCGCCGATCAGGTTGGCGGCCGGCACTTCCAGCCCGTCCATGAAGATCTCGGTGGTGTTGTGGTTGATCATCGCCTTGATCGGCCGGATGTCCAGTCGGCCGCCATGATCCCCGCGCAGGTCCACCAGGAACACCGAAAGCCCGTCGGTCTTCTTCTTCACCTGGTCCAGCGGCGTGGTACGGGCCAGCAGCAGCATCATGTCCGAATGCAGCGCACGCGAAGTCCAGACCTTCTGTCCCGTGACCACGTAGGTGTCGCCCCGTTTCTCCGCCCGGGTCTTAAGCTTGGTAGTGTCGGAGCCCGAGGTCGGCTCCGTCACGCCGAAAGCCTGCAACCGCAGCGCGCCCGAGGCGAGCTGCGGCAGGTAGCGCTGCTTCTGCGCCTCGCTGCCGTGGCGCAGCAGCGTGCCCATGATGTACATCTGCGCGTGCGCCGGGGAAGCGGTGCAGCCGCTGGCGTTGATCGTCTCCAGGATCACCGCGGCGGCGCGCAGCGGCAGGCCGGTGCCGCCGTACTCCTCAGGAATCAACGCGCCGAGGAACCCGGCTTCCGTCAGCTCCTTGACGAACTCGGTGGGGTAGCCCGACTGTTCGTCCAGGTCCCGCCAGTATTTGCCGGGGTAGTTCTCGCACAGGCGCCGGACCGCCTCCCGCAACTCCGGATAATCCTCGCCGAGCTCGACGGCCACGGGGAGGTCGGTCGTTTGATGCATGTCCATCTTTAGCGTCCCTTAAACACCGGCTTGCGCTTTTCGCTGAACGACAACACGCCCTCGCGGCGGTCCTCGGTCGGCACCATGCGGTTGTAGGCCTCGATTTCGAACAACATCCCGTCCTCCAGGCTCATGGATAGGCCGTGGTGCATGGACCGTTTGGCCTGCCGGATGGAGATCGGCGCGTTGCCGGCGATCACGGCCGCTGATGCCAGCGCCTCGTCCAGCAGCGCGCCCGGTTCGCACACGTGGTTGACCATGCCCCAGCGCTCCGCATCCTCGGCCGACCAGGGCCGCCCGCTCAGCAGCAACTCCTTGGCCCGACGCTCACCCACGGCGCGCGGCAGGGTCTGAGTGCCGCCCGCGCCGGGCATGATGCCGATCGTCACTTCCGGCAGGGCGAAGCGCACGGTGCGGGCGGCGTAAATGAAGTCGCAGGCCAAAGCCATCTCGCACCCTCCGCCATAGGCCGCGCCGTTCACCGCGGCGATCACCGGCACCGGGCAGGCGATCAGGGCTGCGGCTTTGCGCTCGAAGATGTGGTGCTGCGCCTGCCACTCCGCATCCGTCATGCCGCGGCGCTGCTTCAGGTCGCCGCCGGCGCAGAAGGCCCGGTCGCCCGCGCCCGTCAGCACCACGGCGCGGCAGGTGCCCGGATGCGCGCCGAGGGTCCCAAACACGTCGAGCATGTCCAGGCCCATCTGCGTGTTCATGGCGTTCATCGCCGCCGGACGGCTCATCGTGACCAGCAGCACGTCCGGATGGGGCCGGGTCACCAGGAGCGTCTCGTACTCTGCCTGCATGCTACTGCGCCTTGTCCAGGAGGTCGTTGTGCTCGCCCAGGCGCGGCACCGGCCACTGCATCTCCGGTCGCATCCCGTCGAAGCTGACGGGAAGGCCTACCATGCGCAGCCCGTCCGCATGTTGTGCCTGCAGGATGCCCAGCGCTTCCGTCTGGGGATGAGCCGCGACCTGGGCAACATCTTGCAACAGCGCGTTGGGAATGCCCAATGCGTCCAGCCGCGCCGCGAGCGCGTCCAGCGCCTGCTGCCTCGTGGCCTCCTCGATCATCGGCAACAGCACCTCCCGGTGCGCCACCCGCCCGGCATTGGTGGTGAACCGCTCATCCGCTGGCCATTCCGGGTGGCCCAGCACCGTGCAGAGCTTGCGATACAACCCGTCATTGCCGGCCGCGATCATCAGCCAGCCATCCCGCGTGGGAAAGCACTGAAGGCACGATCTCCGCCACGCCGGAGTCGTAGGGCCGCCTCGTCTCGCCCGAGGCACCGTAGCTTGCCATGGGCAGAGTCAGCCAGCTCAGCGCCGTCTCGTATAGGGAGGTGCTGATGCAGCCGCCGCGCTTCGTCTTCGCCCGCTCGATCAGGCTCGCCAGGATGCCGATGGTCGCCCACATGCCCGCACCCATGTCCACCAGCGAGGCGCCGGTGCACACGGGCGGACGCCCGCCACCCTCGCCGGTGATACTCATCAGCCCGGCGAAGGCCTGCATCAATGGGTCGTATCCGGGCTTGCTGGTCAGCGGCCCGGCGTCGCCGAAGGTGCCGACGTTGCAGACGATCAGTTCCGGCTTCTCCGCCAGCAGTCCGGCCGCACCCAGCCAGGCCGCCTCGAACACCCCGGCCCTCAAGTTTTGGATGACGATGTCCCCCCTGCTGCAGGATCAACTCCCGCAACGCCGCAACGGCTTCCGGGTCGCCGAAATCGACCGTCAGCCCCTTCTTGCCGCGATTATAGGCGTGGAAGGCGGACGCCGTGCCTTCCCAGAACGGCGGCCCCCAGCTGCGCGCGTGGTCGCCACCCCTGGGATTCTCCACTTTCAACACTTCGGCGCCAAGTTCTGAGAAGATCAGGCCCGCGAACGGCGCGGCAATGCTGTGCCCAATCTCGACTACTACGATCCCGCTGAGAGGCTTGGCGCTAGACATGGCTTTCTTTCTGTAGCTGTCGTCGTATACTATGAAGATAGTTAGATGGTGCAAGCAACGTCCCTGTGGCAGCAACGGAGGTCGTCCCATGCCTGAACTGCTCCCCCGGGCTACGGCCCTTGCCGTCGTTGCTAGGCGCTTCGCGGACCGCATCGCTGTCACCGACCGAAGCGGCGCCATCAGCTACGACGCCCTGTTCCGCCATGCGGCCGGCCTGGCGCATGATCTGGTCGCGGCCGGCGTGAAGCCCGGCGAACCCGTCGCGAGCGTGGTGCGCAACAGCATCGCCTCCGTCTGGGTGGGCTATGGCATCGCGCTGTCCGGGGCCGCGGACCTGGCGCTGAACCCAAACCTGAACGAGGCGGACCGTCGCCACTGCCTCGGTCTGGGCCAGGTCCGCCACGTCGTCACCACGATCGGGGAGGCCGGGTTCTTCGAGCGGCTCGGGCTCACGGTGCACCGGGTCGAGCAGGTCGAGGAGCGCCCGCTGGTCGCGGATGGGCTGCCGGCCACCAGCATGGAGAATTGGGCCAGGGTCGGCTTCACCTCCGGCACAACGGGCCTGCCAAAGGGCATCGTCACCACGCAGCGCGGCCGCTGGATGGGCAACCTGCTGCAGCGCGCCACCATGCCGCACCGACCGGGACCGGATAGCCGCCTGCTGCTGATGACGCCGTTCTCCCACGGGGCAAGCTTGCTGACCTTTGCCTACATGGACGTTGGCGGCTCCGTGGTCCTGCTGGACGGGGTGGACACCGACCACGTCATCGGCCTGATCCGCCGGGGCGAGGTGGACGAGATGTTCGCGCCGCCCACCGTGCTGGCCAAGATCGTCGCCGCCGCAGAAGGAACCAGCTTGCCGGGGCTGAAGACGATCTACTGCGGCACCGCCGTTCTGTCGCCGCGCCTGTATGCCCGCGCCCGCGCCATCTTCGGCCCGGTCATCCGCATCACTTATGGCAAGACCGAGGTGGTCAATCCCATCACCGTGCTGGAAACGTGGGAAGCCGAGGCCTGGTATGCCGAGGGCGGCGAGCACGCCGATGCCTGCGTCGGCTGGCCCGCCAGCGGGGTGGAGATCACCATCGACGGCCAGTCCGGCGCGGCGCCCGGCACGGTGGGGGAGGTTCGCATCCGTGCCCAGCAGATGATGGCGGGCACCATCCGGCCGGAGGGCTACGAACCGCTCCCGCCCGGAGGGTTCCACGAAACCGGCGACCTCGGCTACTTCGACGACCGGGGCCGGCTGCACCTGACCGGACGTGCCGCCGACGTCATCAAGTCCGGTGGCTACAAGGTCGCGCCCGAGGAGGTCGAACGCGTGCTCAGCGCGGCGCTGGGCCGCGGCGAGGTGGCAGTGTTCGGGATCGACTCCGAATATTGGGGCCAGGTGATCGTCGCTGTGGCCGAGAACCCGGTGCCGGGTTGGGAAGAAGTGATCGGCGCCGCGATGGCCGGCATGACGCAATACAAGCGGCCCCGCGCCCTGCTTGCCATGCCGGAGTTGCCACGCAACGCCATGCTCAAGATCAGCCGCAAGGCGGTACGGGACCACGTGTTGGCCGGGCACCGCCTGGTCGACGGACCGCGGCCGGTGCTCGTGCCGAGATGAGGGTTCAGCCCGGTCCATAGACCAGGTTCGGCAGCCAGAGGGATAGTTCCGGCACATAGGTGATGATCGCCAGGCAGATCAGCAGCAGCAGCAGGAACGGAAAGATGCCCCTCACCACTTCCATGATCGGCGCGGTGGAGACGGTGGCGAGCACGTAAAGGTTCAGGCCCACGGGCGGGTGGATCAGCGCGATCTCCATGTTGTGGGTGAAGACGATCGCGAAATGCACGGGATCGACGCCGAGCGGATGCAGCGCAGGGGCCAGGATGGGCATGACCACCAGCAGGGTCGCCGCGACCTCCAGGAAGCAGCCTAGCACCAGCAGCAGCACGTTGATGGTCAGCAGGAACTGCCAGGGGTGCAGGTGGTAGTCCAAGGTGAACTGCACCAGCTTGGCCGGCACGCCGGAGTCCGTCATCCAGTGGCCGAAGGCGAGCGCGGTAGCGACGATGATCATGATGGTGCCGGCGCTCTTGATGGCGTCGGCGATCACGCCCAGCGTTTCCGACAGGCGGAAGCCCCGATAGAACACCAGGCTGACCACCAGGGCCGTCGTCGCGGCAACGGCCGCCGACTCCGTGACGGTCATCAACCCGCCATAAATGCCCACCATGACGATGATGGGCACGCACAAGGCCGGCAGCGCATGCAGCGTATTGCGCAGGGTCTGGCCGCGCGGCACCGCGGGTTCCCGCGGCAGCTTGTAGCGATAGGCGTAGAACAGCACCCAGGCGAAGAATGTAGCGGCCTGCAGCAAACCGGGCAGGATCCCGGCCAGGAACAGCCGCGGAACCGACTGCTCCGCTATCAGCCCATACAGGATCAACGACAGGCTAGGCGGGATGACGATGCCGATGGTGCCGGAGGCGCCGACCACTCCCAGGGCGAAGTGCCGGGGATAGCCACGCTCGATCATTGCCGGCACCAGGATCGTGCCCATGGCCAACGCGGTCGCGACCGACGAACCGCAGATCGCGGCGAACAAGGTGCAGGACACGACCGTGACCAGGCCAAGCGCCCCGCGCATCTGCCCGAACCAGCCCGTGGCCACGTCTACCAGCGCCTTGGCCACCCCACCCCGGCGCATGAACGCCGCCGCCATCACGAACAGCGGCAGCGCCATCAGCGTGCTGGAATTCAGCTCGTCGACGATCTTCTGCGCGATGGAAACCAGCGGCTGTCCCGTGGCCGCGAACAGCCCGGCGGCGCTGATGCCAAGCACCAGGAAGATCGGCATCCCGGCCGCGAGCAGGCCGAAGAAGGCTACCAGGAAAATGATGATGAACATGCCGGGAACCGTCAGTGGTCTTGCGTCGTGATGACCATGGTCGCCGGATCGAAGCGGAAGATATAGCGGTAGAGGCGGATCACGTAGCGGACCAGCATCAGGAACCCGCCGGCCAGCACGGAGGCGTAGTACAGCCACATCGGGAACTCGAGGCCGGTGATGCTGCGCTCATCGAGATCAAAGGAGCCCTGCGCCACCTCGAAACCGCAATAGACCAGCCCGGCACAGAACAGGATTGCGACGCAGCAATTGAACGTCTCCACCCAACGCTGGGCTTGAGGGCGCAGCAGACGCAGCACGATGTCCGGCCGCACGTGACCGTCGGTCCGCACCAACTGGCTGCTGGCGAGAAACACCGCCCAGACGGTGAAATAGACCACCACCTCGTCACCGTACTGGAAGGCGATCCGCTGGTCGATGTAGCGCCCGATGACCTGATAGGTGCCGATCGCGAGGGCCAGGGCACCGAGAACGCCGATGAGGGCGCGCTCGGCGAAGTTCCACACACGCATCAATGCCGCGCCCACGGAAGCGAACTGCTCAACTGCCGTTGAGCGATTTGTCGCCGTTCACCTGCTTCAATAGGTCCGGAGTGATACGCAGCTCTTTGGCGGTGGCATCCTGCAGCGGCATCATCTTGCCGCGGATGTCGGCGAGCTCGTTGGCTGGCGGCGAGTAGAAGACGATCCCGTTCGCCTCCAGCGTCTTGCGCGCTTGGGTCTGCGCCGCTTCCATTCCGTTGCGGTAGGCGCCGATGTTGTCTGTCCATACCTTGACGACCAGCGCCTGTAGGTCCGGCGGCAGCTTCTTGTAGAAGCTGTCGCTGACCATCGGGATGTAGAAGCCGATGAACTCGTGATCCTCGAACCCGTAATTCACTCCAGAGTCCCAAAGCTTGGCACTGGCCAAGCTTTCATCCGTCGAGCTCAGCCCGTCGAACGTGCCCTGCGACAGGGCAAGAGGGACATCCGGCCAGGCCGTCATGTTCGGTTGGGCATTGAAGAACTTGGCCCGGATCGCCTGTCCGGCACCGCCCGAATTGCGGATCTTCATGCCCGCCATATCCCCGAAGCTGCGGATTGGCTTGCTGGTGCTGTAGGTGTTCTGGTAGCCCAGCGGCAACCAGGGCCCGAGCAGCTTGATGGAAAGCTTCGCCTGCAACTCCTTGTCGATCGTCTTGCCGATACCGCCGTCCACCGCGGCGTAGACGACCTGCGCCGGCTGGCCGAAGAAAGTTGGCAGCTGGAACACGTCAGTGTTCGGCACGAAACCGTTCAGCACCCAACTGCCGGGCACGGCCATCTCGATCCCGCCCTGTCGCAGGGCCTTGGCCACGTCTCGGTCGCGGAACAGCTGGCCGCTGCTGAACAGCTCGGTCTGGATGCGTCCACCGGACTGTTCCTGCAACTTCTTCAGGTAGTCGGCCACCGCGATGGTGCGGGCGTGGCTGGGGGACGTGTCGACGGAGGCCCTCAACTTGAACGTGGTCTGCGCCGGGCTGGCGTTGCTGAACAAGAGGCATATCGCGGCGACCGCCGCAAAGGTCCATCGCATGGTCAAATCCCCTCCCTTTCGCCGGTTCGTTGACCGAACGCGGCGCGCATGTGATTCTTGACCGCAGCCCGACCAGGCATCCTGCCGGTATGCGAATAAGCAATTCAATACCAGGAATGCCGTTCGCGTCAACGTTGATGGTCTCGATCCAGCAATTCTAGTACTACAGCCGGGTTTGCGCGTTACGCCTCCGGAGATGACGTGGCATGGTGACGCAATCGGACGTGCAAGGCTGGGCGGGTGGTCTGGACGATGTGCTGGACCGGATTGGGTCGCGGTTCGGGCGGGCGGAGCCGCGGCGGCGTGCCGCGGCCTACCTGCGCGGGTTGTTGGCGCCTGTTGAGCGCAAGAACGGCTGGCAGTTGGCCGAGGTGGCTGGTGACGCGACGCCGGACTGACCAGCCCCCATCGAGTGGTCCGGGGTGAATGTTAGTTCAGCGTCGGCCTAGACGCCACGGTTTGCGTGGTGGCTGGGACCGGCCGGCGTAGGGCCACGGGCCAGGCCGCGAGGGCGGGCACGAACAGCTCCCGGGCGGGCGGCCTGAAGCGCAACGAGGCGTACGGGCGTACGTGTTGTAGTGCCGGCGCCAACTCTCGATGACGACCTGGGCCTCGCGCAAGGAGAGCATTCAAAATCGTGGAGGGTGATCACGCCGCGGCTGTCGTTGCCGTGTGGTCATCGTTGGCGGGCCGGAAGCCGGTGTGGCGATGGCGGAAGGCGTTCTCGAGCGTGTCGTTCAGCACCGCCCACCGCCGTCCGCACATCGAGGAAGGGCTGCACGGTCGCCCTGCTCCAGCGCATCTGCTAGCGTGGTGCATGTGTGGACGGCCCCTGGAGCGCAAGGGGTTTGTTTGATCTGGCTCACGGAACGAGTGCGGTCATGTGTCCGGCCTTTGACGCGGCTGCATGACCGCTGGCCCAGATGGGTTT
>JAABUM010002292.1_pt1 | contig 26002 bp, 27 predicted proteins | sample 5559161 | NCBI WGS metagenome assembly JAABUM01 (sample SAMN10711868, study PRJNA513369) | rock metagenome | isolation source: Antarctica rocks | place: Antarctica: Victoria Land, Siegfried Peak nord
GGGTGTTGCTAAGTTCTACGCTCATCAGCTTGAACTCCTTGTCATACTGTTTTCTTGTTTTTGACATCTTGTTAAGTTATAAAAATCCCTTAACTTAATGTCCAATCAAAGGTAGCAACTCCAGATCTAAAAATAATGGGAGTAGTTTAGGGTGATGTATTACGAAAAATAAGCATCACATTTTTGTATCACAGCTGCTAAATTTCCTCGTTTATTAGCAATAATTCCTCATATTTAGTTCAAAAATCTCAGCATGAACAAAACCCCAATTCTCTGTCTGGCAGCCTTTGCGTTCTTCGCTTCCTGCATGCAAAAAGAGCAAAAGCAGCTATCTTTCCTCGATCCAAGTGCCCGCGATACAACTGTGCTGCCGCAGGACAATTTTTTTATGTATGCCAACGGAACCTGGTTTAAAAAAACGGTTATTCCGGCATCCGAATCCGGCTGGGGTTCTTTTTATACATTGGGCATGAGAATGAGCAAAAATTAAAAAAACTGCTGGAGAATGTATCTGCCAAAAAACATGATCAAGGTTCGCTCGAACAAAAAGTAGGCGATTTATATGCTGCAGGAATGGATACCGCAGCGATAGAAAAAGCTGGTGCTGCACCAATTCAGCCCATGTTGGCCAAACTGGCTGCCATAAAAGATTATAAACAACTGATTGATTTTGTTACCACAGATTACCGTAACGGCGCAGGTTATTTATTTGATATGGGCGTTAATCCGGATGATAAAAACAGCAGTAAAAACATGCCTAATTTTTACCAAAGCGGGTTGGGTTTGCCCGAAAAGGATTATTATTTCCGGAACGATACAGCTTCTAAAAAAATCCGTGACGCTTACGTGGTTTACATGGGTAAAATGCTGCAGCTGACCGGTTCTGACGCTGCTTCATCAAAAAAACAAGCCGGAGAAATTTTGGCACTGGAAACAACAATTGCAAAAGCACACCGCACACCGGTAGAATTGCGGGACCCGAATAAAAACTACAACAAATACACAGTTGAGCAACTACAAACCATGATGCCTGATCTGGGCTGGACAACGATCCTGAACAACATGGAAGTTAAAACAGACACCATTTTGGTGAGCCAACCCGGCTATTATCAAGCCTTGGATCAGTTGATTAAATCGCAGCCACTGGAAGTTTGGAAAGATAAAATCCGGTTTTCTATTGCCGATCATTACGGCTGCTATTTAAGTACGCCTTTTCGTAACGCACGCTTTGATTTTTATGGAAGGGTTTTAAGCGGAAGCAAGCAGCAGCAGCCGCGTTGGAAAACGGTTTCGCGCCAGGTAGATAATGGTTTAGGTGAGTTGCTGGGGCAAATATTTGTGAAAGATTATTTTAAACCGAAGGACAAGGAACGGATGCAGGAACTGGTGAACAACTTGCAAACAGTTTATCGTTTGCGGATTGAAAAACTGGATTGGATGAGTCTGGCAACTAAAGAAAAAGCGTTGGCTAAACTGGCGGCTTTCACCAAAAAAATTGGTTATCCGGATAAATGGAAAAATTATGACGATGTAATTATCCTCCGCAATAATTATTTTGCAAGTGCCGTAAGCACCGAAAAACATGCTTATAAAGAAGCGATTGACAAATTAGGCAAACCTGTTGACCGTACCATCTGGGGAATGACGCCGCCAACTGTAAATGCGTATTATAATCCGGGTTTTAATGAAATTGTGTTTCCGGCAGGTATTTTACAGCCTCCTTTTTTCTTTGCTGATGCGGACGATGCGGTAAATTATGGTTCGATTGGAGCCGTGATTGGCCACGAAATGACGCATGGTTTTGACGATCAAGGCAGGCAATACGATAAAGTTGGCAACCTGAAAGACTGGTGGACGAAAGAAGACGCGGCCAAATTCAGCAAAAAAGTACAGGTGATGATCAATGAATACAATGGTTATACAGTACTTAATAATTTGCATGTGAACGGACAATTAACGCAGGGGGAAAACCTGGCAGACATTGGCGGCTTGGCTATTGCTTATCAGGCTTTTAAAAGAACTAAACAAGGTCAGGATACTGTTAAAATTGATGGTTTAACACCTGATCAACGTTTCTTTTTGGCTTTTGCCCAGGTTTGGCGTTTGAAAGACCGAGATGAAAACATGCGTACCCGCATCACTACTGACCCGCATTCACCGGAAATGTACCGTACCAACGGGCCGCTTTCTAACATGCCTGCTTTTTATAAAGCTTTCAACGTGAAGCCGGGAGATAAAATGTACCGTCCGGATAGTTTGCAGGTAAAGGTTTGGTAATGATTTTTAGGTGGTAAAAGAAGCATGGCTGCCGGAGATTTTCCGGCAGCTATTTTTTGTTGGATACTTTGCTTAAAAACTATCGATAAAAGAAGCACTAAGCTTTCTTATTCTCCGTGTTCAATAAATTCATACTCATCATTTCCTGCATGGTACGTTTCATACCATCGGTTGAACCATCCAGGAAGATGACGTTGCCTTTCGAGTTTTCAGAAAAGTGCTTGATGGATTCCGTCCACATGGTAAACAAAATAACAGAAGTATCCATGTTGGCGTCCTGCATTTCTTTGGCAGCAACGGACATGCCTTTGGCCACTTCTTCCCGGAACAATGCAATCCCTTGTCCGCGTAATTGTGCCGCCTGGCGTTCGGCTTCCGCAGCAATTTTTATCGCATTTCCTTCTGCTTCTGCGCCTTTGGTTTTGGTAATGAGTAAAGCTTGACCCTCGTTTTCAGCCGCCGCTTTAAGATTGTTGGAAGCTACCACCTGACTCATGGATTTCATGATCACTTCATCAAAAGTAATATCATTCAGTTGCAAATCCTGCAAGTGATAGCCCCAGCTTTCCAGGATCTGGTCTAACTGCTCTTTTACGTGTTCTACAATATCCCGTCTTAAAATCAGTACATCAGCCTGGCGTTTGGTAGCCACATAAGCACGGATAGACCCTTCTACTGTCCGGATCAGGGCCTGCATCAGGTTTCGTTCGTCCACAAACTTAAATGCTACATTTTTAATGGTTTCTTCGCTTTGGTCAAAAACCGAATACAATAGCATCGCCTTAAAGTAAACATTGGCCTGATCTACCGTCACGGCCTGAAACTCCAGCTCGACAGAACGGTTCTGGATAGAAATACGGGAATTTATTTGCTCAATTAGCGGAAGTTTAAAACTGAGGCCGGGAAATAAAATCCTGCGGTATTTCCCAAAAACAGTAACCACGGCAATTGTGCCTTGTTTAACGGTTACAAAGGAACTGAAAGCGATGACCAGCACAATAAACAAGAAAACCAAAGGGAAAACATTTGTCATTTTGGTAAGGATTTTAGGTTGAAAGATACGTATAAAAACAGCATCTGTAAACTTGGTTTATTTTTTGCTGGTGCAGAAATACTTAAACCTTTAAACAAAGAATATGAAAAGAACATTCGGCGGTATTTTAACCGTGCTGGGCATTATCGGAATTATTTACGGTGCTTACAGCTTTATCCAGCGTACTGGTGACAATCGATCTGTATGGGTTGCTGTAATAATTGGCATCATCTTTTTCTTCAGCGGGATTAGCCTGGTGCGAACAACAAAAGATGTATAACGAAAAAAGCCCTGTAAAAGAAGTACAAGGCTTTTTTGTTTAATTGTTTGAGGCAAGTTCCGCCAGCAACCGGCCGCCATTATAATAATACCGTGTCCAGTAAGGGTCAGCCAAATTACTGATCATTACACCTTTGCTGGATGACGCATGGGCAAACCGGCCATCACCGATATAAACCCCAACATGGGTAATCGAGCGGCTATGTATTTTAAAGAAAACAAGGTCGCCTTCTTTTAATTCTTCTTTTCCAACCGGATTTACCATGCTGAAAATGTTGCGGCTGTTGTTCCCAATAACCGTATTGAATACATTATTATACAGTTCAAAAGCAAATTTAGAACAGTCGATACCTTTTTTATTGTCTCCACCCAAATGGTACGGCGTTCCGATCCAATCATAAACGAACTGGAACAGCTTTACGTTTGAAGTTGCAGACAAAGCGACGCCCATAATCTGAGAAAAATAACCTTTACTTAGATTATCATCGTTATCATCATCATTATTTTTTTCTGTGGCTTGGTTTGGAACGACTTTTGTGGATTGAGCATTAACAGTAACTGTTGTGATTGCTAGAAAGATAACAGTTATTAATTTCTTCATTTAATTAATTTTATTGAGTATTCAATGAGTTAATTTAACTCCTGATTGTATTCTATTATCAGGATTTCAAATCTATTTGCTTTTTCTCGTTAAAAAAAACTAAATTGATAATTTTTTTCAATTTACTGTTCTTCTATAACGTAAACAAACTGTTTCAGGTTTCGCTTTTTTATCAGGATATAATTAGATTTGCTGTTCTTAAAACAAAGATTATAGTTCATGAGCTCAGTTGCTATTACAAAAGACACGTATTTAATGTGGTATGAATCCATGCTATTAATGCGCAAGTTTGAAGAGAAGACAGGACAGTTGTACGGACAACAAAAAATTCGAGGGTTTTGCCATTTATATATCGGACAGGAAGCTGTTCTTGCTGGTGCCATGTCTGTAATCAAAAAAGGCGACAGTATGATCACCACTTATCGTGATCATGCGCATGCTTTGGCTTTAGGCACTTCCCCCAATGCGATTATGGCCGAACTTTATGGTAAATCTACCGGTTGCTCTAAAGGAAAAGGCGGTTCGATGCACCTTTTTGATAAAAAAAACCATTTCTATGGCGGCCATGCCATCGTAGGCGGACAAATTCCGTTAGGTGCAGGTATCGCTTTTGCCGAAAAATTTAAAGGGACCGACTTTGTTAACCTTTGTTACATGGGCGATGGTGCCGTTCGTCAGGGTGCTTTAAATGAAACTTTTAACATGGCAATGCTGTGGAAATTGCCAGTGGTTTTTATCTGCGAAAATAATGGTTACGCCATGGGAACTTCGGTAGCAAGAACTACCAACATGACGGATATTTACAAAATGGGTTTGGCTTTTGATATGCCTTCTGCCCCAGTTGACGGTATGGACCCGGTTGCGGTGCACAACGCGATGGACGAAGCGGTAGAACGTGCACGTAAAGGCGAAGGGCCAACATTTTTGGAAATGCGTACTTATCGTTATAAGGGGCATTCGATGTCTGATCCGCAGAAATACCGCACGAAAGACGAGGTTGAAAGTTATAAAGCCAAAGACCCGATAGAAGTGGTAAAACAAGCTATCGTAAAAGAAAAATATGCTGATGAAGCCTGGTTTGATGGCATTGATGCAAAAGTGAAAGGCATAGTTGACGAAGCTGTGAAATTTGCAGAAGAATCACCGTACCCGGAAGCATCAGAATTATATACCGATGTTTATGTGGAAAACAATTATCCTTACATTATGGATTAATTTTTGGCACGTAAAAGAAGCATTAACCTATCAATATAAAAACTCCAATATAATATATGGCCGAAGTTATAAAAATGCCAAAAATGAGCGATACCATGACGGAAGGGGTATTGGCGAAATGGCATAAAAAAGTTGGTGATAAAATAAAATCAGGTGATTTATTAGCAGAAGTTGAAACCGACAAAGCCACAATGGATTTTGAATCTTACCAGGACGGTACGATACTTTTCATAGGGGCCGAAGAAGGGAAAGCAGTACCTGTTGATGCTGTGATTGCAGTAATTGGCAAAGAAGGCGAAGATTATAAAACGGCTTTACAAACGGAAAGCAGTTCTGCACCTCAAGCTGAAACAAAACAAGAACAGCCAAAAGCAGAAGAAAAACCTACTGCCGCCCTTGCTGTCAAAGTTGATACTTCTAGTATTCCGGCAACAGTTATTAGGATGCCGCTACTAAGCGACACCATGACGGAAGGCACGATTGAAAAATGGAACTTTAAAGTGGGTGATAAAGTAAAAGCAGATGATTCGCTGGCCGATGTGGCAACCGATAAAGCCACGATGGAAGTGGTTGGTTACGAAGAAGGAATGTTGCTTTATATTGGTGTGAAAGAAGGCGAAACTGCACCGGTTAATGGCATTATTGCCATTGTAGGTAAAGAAGGAACTGACATTACGCCTTTATTACAAGATAGCGGTAATGCACCTGCGCCAGAAGCAAAAACAGAAAACACGGAACCTGCCGCAGCACCAGATAAAGAAAAAGCTTCGGCAGAAATAGCAACAACTGATGACAGCCGCGTAAAAGCTTCTCCCTTGGCACGTAAAATCGCAAAAGACAAAGGCATCAACCTAAATGATTTAAAGGGAAGTGCTGAAGGCGGCCGCATTGTTAAAAAAGACGTAGAAACTTTTACGCCTGCTGCAAAAAATGAAAGCACAACTAAAGCACCTGCTGCCGGAGAACCATCATTAAAAGAAGCGCAAGAAGCTATTGCTGCCAGTGCTATGGCTAAAGAAGGCATGGCCAAAGCACAAAACACGATTGTAATTCCGCAATATATAGGTGTAGAAAAGTTTACGGAGAAGCCTGTTACGCAAATGCGTAAAGCAATAACCAGACGCTTATCTGAAAGTTTATTTACTGCACCGCATTTTTATGTGACCATGTCCATAAATATGGATGAAGCAATTGTGGCTCGTAATAAAATGAATGAAGTAGCTACTGTAAAAATATCATTCAACGATTTTGTAGTCAAAGCATGTGCTGTTGCACTAAAACAACATCCTGCAATCAATTCAGCTTTCTTAGGTGATAAAATTCGTTTTAACGAACATGTAAATATTGGTGTTGCTGTAGCGATTGATGAAGGTTTGTTAGTTCCTGTTGTTCGTTTTGCAGATGGAAAATCATTAAGTAACATCTCTGTTGAGGTAAAAGATTTTGCACAAAAAGCTAAATCTAAAAAATTGCAGCCTGCAGATATGGAAGGATCAACATTTACGATATCAAACTTAGGAATGTTTGGAGTTGATGAATTTACGGCCATTATCAATATTCCTAATGCGTGTATTCTTGCTGTAAGCGGTATTCAAAAAGTTCCTGTGGTTAAAAATGGTGTTGTTGTACCAGGAAATATCATGAAAGTAACTTTAAGCTGCGATCACCGTGTGGTGGATGGCGCAACCGGGGCAGCTTTTCTGCAAACGTTAAAATCATTGTTGGAAGAACCGGTGAGGTTATTGATCTAAGAATACTTCTTTTATCGCATAAAAATCCTGTTTGATCTAATCAACAGGATTTTTTTTATGCGTATTCCTTTTATTTCCCTGCACAAAAAGTAATTTTATAAAATGAAAAGAGTAGAATTGTTATTTGTCGCCATCAGTTTGCTTTTTATAAGCTGCCAAAATAAACCAGGATCAGTTTCCGCAGGAAAAAATAAAGATTTGGCTGCATTTTTTGATCAGTATTATGAAAACCGGTTGAAATTGTATCCGTTAGAAGCTACTTCTATTGGTGATAACCGCTATAACGACCAATTGCCAGATGATGGTTCTGCCGCTTTTCTCAGTAAAGCAAAAACTTTTTATGCCGACAATCTGCAAAAAATAAAAACCTTTAAACGCGAAGACCTGAACACGGAAGACCAGCTTTCGTACGATATTTTTACGTACGAAATGCAGATTGCCCTGGAAGGGTTTAATTATCATTTTGAATATTTGCCTTTCAACCAGATGTTTGCCCTTCCGCTTACCATCGGGCAATTTGGTTCCGGTACAGGTGCGCAACCTTTTAAAACCGTACAGGATTACCAGAACTGGCTGAAACGCTTGCAGGCTTTTTCGGTTTGGAGCAATACGGCTATTGAAAATTTTAAAAAAGGTGTACAAACCGGTCAGGTGTTGCCAAAAGCTTTGGTGGTTAAAATAATTCCGCAAATGCATGCCATGGAAGTTACAGACCCAACAAAAAGCCTGTTTTACGAGCCTGTAAACAACTTCCCTAAATCTTTTTCCAATGCAGATAAAAACATGCTAAAAGAAGCATATTCAAAAGCGATTATGCAGGTAGTTGTACCCACTTATAAAAAGTTAGGCGATTACCTACAAACCCAATATTTGCTGCATACGCGTACCAGTTCCGGCTATGCGGCTATGCCCGGCGGAGCTGCCATGTACACCTATTTAGTTAAACAGCAAACCACGACCAATAAAACGCCGGAAGAAATTTATCAGTTAGGTTTAAAGGAAGTTGCCCGCATCCGTGGTAAAATGGACAGCATCAAAACCAGCGTTAGTTTTAAAGGTGATCTGAAAGCTTTTTTTGAATACATGAAAACCGACCCGAAATTCATGCCATACAAAACGCCGCAACAAGTTTTGGCTGCTTTTGAAGACATCCATAAACGAATGGAGCCAAACTTGAAAAAAATGTTCAACCATGTGCCGAAAACACCTTTTGAAATTAGGCAAACAGAAGCTTTCCGGGCAGCATCAGCAAGTGCAGAATACAACCAGGGTTCTGCAGATGGAAGTCGGCCAGGTATTTTTTATGTGCCGATATTGGATGCTGCCCAATTTAACACCACTTCGGGCATGGAATCCCTTTTTCTGCATGAAGCGATTCCCGGACATCATTACCAAATCTCTTTAACACAGGAAAACACTTCGCTTCCCAAATTCCGTCGTTTTGGAGGAGATAATGCTTATGTGGAAGGCTGGGCTTTATACTGCGAATCCTTGGGAAAAGAATTAGGGCTTTATACCGATCCGTACCAGTATATGGGTGCTTTGGGCGATGAAATGCACCGTGCGGTACGTTTAGTAGTTGACGTAGCTATCCATACAAAAGGCATGACGCGCGAACAGGCCATTAAATACATGATGGACAACGAAGCTATCAGCGAGCAGGGCGCGACAGCAGAAATAGAACGTTACATGGCCATTCCCGGACAAGCTTTAGGTTACAAAATCGGTGCTTTAAAGATCCGGGAATTGCGCAACCGGTATGAACAGCAGTTGGGCAGTAAATTTAACCTGGCCGATTTCCATGACCAGATATTGAAGGACGGCTCCATGCCTTTGGCTGTACTCGAAAAGAAAATGGAATTCTGGGCAGCAACACAAAAATAAGGACCATAAAAGAAGCATCGGGGTTTAAGTCCAATGCTTCTTTTATCGGCTAAAAATCATATTTTACTTTTTGGCTTGGGCAGCATAACCAAACACTTTTTGCAAAAGCCCCGTTGAACGGGAAGAAAGGTTTTGCCTGATCTGCAATTCCTGCTGGGCAATCTCCACAAATAAACCGCTGATGGCTTTTTGGGTTACATAGTTCTCAATATCCGGATCAACTTTATTCATCGTAAACGGGACTTTGTTGTAAGCAGTTGCAGCCTGTTTGTAATATTGGGAAGCACCAACTTTATCCAAACTGTTATGAACAACCGGCCGGAATTTTGCAGCAAGCGAATCTGTTGTAGTCCGTTTAAAATACTGTGTGGCCGCATCACTGGAGCCTAACAAAATATTACTGGCGTCTTTAATGCTCATTTGTTTGATGGCGGAAATAAAAATCGGTTTGGCTTCTTTGGCTGCATCTTCTGCCGCACGGTTCAAGGAAAGGATTACGTTATCACAAAGCTTGTTTAATCCTAATTTCCGCAACGTGTTTTCTGCCCTTTGTGCTTCCGGAGGAAACAAAATTTTGACTGCGGCATTGCTAAAAAAACCGTTTACCGCTGATAACTGATCACTGCTTTTGATAACGCCCTGCTGCAATGCTTCTTTTATGCCGCCGGAAATCTCCTGGCTGGAAGGTGTTCCTGATGATTTTAATAATAATTTAGACAAAACCTGACTATTGGCAGACCCTATATCTGCAACAAAAAAAAGTATGGTAAAAAGAGTATTGACTAAAATGGTAACCGGCTTTTTCATTTCTAACAAAGTTATTTAATAAATATGGCTGCTTTATAACCGCTACTGTTGACGAACGATTGCATTTAAAGGTTTCAATATGATCAAATTAAACACCCTTTAAGATAAAAAAAGCAGATAAAACTTGTCAGACGAGCCGCTTTTAAAATAGTTTGATCAGCGAAAAAATACCCGCTGCAACTATTGCAGAAATCGGAATGGTGATAATCCAGGCCCAAATCAAGTTTATGGTTACGCCCCAACGCACAGCGGATACCCGTTTGGTCAACCCAACACCAATAATGGAACCGGTAATAGTATGTGTTGTGGAAACCGGGATACCAAAATGTTCTGTTACAAATAACGTAATAGCACCGGCAGTTTCAGCACTTACACCTTCCAATGGCGTTACTTTGGTAATTTTTGTGCCCATTGTTTTTACAATCTTCCATCCGCCAGACATGGTTCCGGCAGCAATTGCGGAATAACAGGCAAAAGGTATCCACTCGGGCATTTTTGTATCATTGCCAATTACTTTGGAGGCAACCAGGGCAACATAGATAATACCCATTACTTTTTGCGCATCATTACCACCATGGGCAAAACTCAACGCGCCGGATGAAACCAATTGTAACCGTTTAAACCAAACCTCCGCAGCAGCCGGACGTGCGTTTTTACAAATGTGCATAATCAGGATATTGATGGCCATACCAAAGATCATCCCAATAATTGGTGCCAGAAAAATAAACAGCACAATCTTGATGATCGGGTCCGAATTGATGGCATGCAAAGGGTTTACACCCATAAAAGCAGCATTCGCCATACCGGCACCGGCAAAACCACCAATCAGCGTATGAGATGAACTGGAAGGGATACCAAACCACCAGGTAACTAAATTCCAAGCTATTGCGGCTATCAAACCAGCCATAATTACATGCATCGTAATAAAATTTTCGAAAACTGTTTTTGCGATGGTATTGGCTACTTTATGGTCAGGGATTAAAAAATAAGCCAGGAAATTAAATGAAGCGGCCCACAAAACAGCTTGAAAAGGTGTTAAGACTTTGGTAGAAACAATGGTAGCGATAGAGTTTGCCGCATCATGAAACCCATTGATAAAATCAAATATAAGCGCTAAGATAACTACAACGACCAGCAGGGTAGATATCATTGCTTATGCGTTTTTTACGATGATCGATTCCATTACGTTGGCTGCATCTTCGCAGCGGTCGGTAGCAGTTTCCAGGGCGGCCAGGATTTCTTTGTATTTGATCAGCCGGATTGGGTCTTTTTCATACAAAAACAAGTCAGCCACGGCACGGTCAAAAACGTAGTCTGCCTGATTTTCGATACTGTTGATCCGGATACAAGATTCTGCTATATTCCGCACGTTTTTCAAATCCTTTAATTCTGCAACTGCTTTTTGCAGGTCGATACTGGCTTGCAAAATTAGCTCCGACAGCTTTTGCATCGGCTCTGTCATTTCCGTAATCTGGTACAAGCTCATCCGGTTGGCCGAACCTTTGATTAAATCGGCCACATCATCAATCGCGGTAGCCAGAGAGTGGATATCTTCTCGGTCAAAAGGCGTAATGAAGTTTTTCCCAAGCTCAAGGTAGATCTGGTGCGTAATATCGTCGCCCACGTTTTCCAGTTTATCAATCTGCTGATACAAGTTTTCCCTTTGGTCCGGTTGATCATCATTCACCGCTTCTACCATCAAACCCGCCATTTTAACTACATTGCTTGCGGCGTGTTCAAATAAGGGAAAAAATATTTTTTTATCCTTTGGTACAAAATACTGGAAAATACTGTTTAACGACATAGCATATAATTACAGTCAAAAGTAAAGAAACGATGTTAAGTTAATGTTAAATTGAATAAGGCAAGCCCGGAAAAGGCTGTTGCTTAGCTTTTTCTAAGGTAAAACCAAACGTTGAGCCAATCCCGACAGTGCTTCTCACATTGATGGATTGCTGGTGCGCTTCTACAATATGTTTCACGATAGACAGGCCCAAACCGGAGCCTGCAATTTGCCTCGACCGGCTGGCATCAGTCCGGTAAAAACGTTCAAAAAGGCGCGGCAGGTTTTTTTCATCAATCCCGGCCCCGTCATCCGTTATTTCTACCAAAACTTGCTGATGTAATGTAAACAAACTAACCGAGGTAGTCCCGTTCGCTTTTCCGTACTTAAAAGCGTTATCGATCAGGTTCACCAACACCTGCCTGATCCTTTCCCGGTCTGCGTTTACATAGATTGGCTCGTTGTATTTTTCTTTAAAAATCAGCTTGATTTGGTATTTTGCTGATTTGATTTCCTCTGATTCAAATACTTCTTTTATCAGCTCATTTATCTTAAATCGACTGTATTTAATTGGCAGTTCGCCAGATTCCAGCTTGGATATTTCATCCAGATCTTTGATCAGATAACTCATCCGGTCAACATTGTTAGAAGCTTTTTTCAAAAATTTCTGTGCCTGCTCCATATCCTCCAAACCATCTTCGTCCAGCAGCGCGTCCAGATAACCCTGGATGGCAAAAAGCGGCGTTTTAAATTCATGAGAAAGGTTGCCCAGAAATTCCCGCCGGAACTGTTCCTGCTTTTTCAATACGTCGATCTCCGATTTTTTTTCCCTTGCCCATTCTTTTACCTCTTCTTCTACATCACGGATAGGGTCAGAACCCATATTTTCACCCAAAGCATCCCGCAAATCCCGTCCTAATTTTAAATTGTTGATCAACTTATAAATGATCTTGATCTTGGAATAAACATACCTTTCGATCAGGTAATAAAATACAAGGAAGCTGGTAATCAGGGAGATAAAAAAAATCTGCAGTACATCGTACCAATTACGGCTGAAATAAAAATTAACAATGGAAAGCGCAACCGCAACGGCCAGGGAATTGATAAAAACCAATACATTGAGTTTCATATCCCAAATTTAGTTTTTGTAGAGGACAATCTGCCATCTAAAAGCCCACCGCCAACGGATTGTATAAGTTTTGACACCTGCTTTTTGCAGCAAAGTTTCCAGTTCTTTCTTTTTAAACCCTTTCAGGACCGAAAGCGGCCCGTCATTCCGGGCCAAGCGGGAACTGGTTATGATTTTTGTGATCAGTTTGATTGCAAAATAAGCCAGCCAATGCCGGTGCAAATCATCAATAACGACAGCACTATTACTGCAAGCCAGCATTTTTCGGATCAGCAAAACCCAATCTTCGTCCTTAAAATGATGCGTAAAGAGCGTACTTAAAACAACATCTGATTTTATTGCCGATACTTCTTCCGATAAAACATCGGCCAAAATAAAGTGGATATTGGGGTCGATATTTTTACGGTTTGCAAAATTTACTGCTGCAGGTGTGGCATCAATTCCGGTAAAAACCAAATGCTTGTTTTTCTTTTTAAATTTCTGATGGATGGCACGCAACACATCGCCGCCGCCGCAGCCCCAATCGTTGATGTGGAAACCATCTTGGACCGATACTTCTTTTAAGGCAGAAAAAACCACATTGTATCCGCCCAAAAAATAATTTACTTTTTCCAGGCCATTCAAAACCGGGTCGATCTCTTCGGAACCAAGGCCAAAATCGTCCATAATTTCCGGCTCGGTTGCCCTTTTACTAAAATCCGGCATTTGCAAAAAATTAAGTCAAAAAGGCTGTCCATGGGTTTTACTAATCAATAAATCAGCGACTTTGGGCAAATAATTCAAGGTTTTCAAGGTAAGGTCGGTAGCGGCATTTCGCCCGAAAAGTTTTTGCATCTGCCTTCCTGCCCACAAGCGGGCGGCAAATTTTTTGTTCCATTCGCTGGTGTAAACTTGTTCGAGCATACTTCTTTTATCGGCATAAAATTGGTGCGGCTGATAAAACTGAATGATCTTTTCGGAAAGGATTTTGGCCGAATGGATGGCCATCGTCATCCCGTTTCCGCAAAGCGGAGCAATCATGCCCGCCGTATCGCCGCTCATCAGAATATGCTGCTCTACCGGTTGCTTTTTTTCAAAAGAAATCTCGTTGATTACTTCCGGTTTGTCCAGCAAAAATTCGGCTTCTTCAAAAACTTTATTCAAATATGGATTTTTACGGATCACGTTTTTTTCCAGTTCGGGCAAATTTCCGTATTTCCGCAAATCGTCCCGGTGCGCCAGGTAACACATGCACCAGCGGTCGCCATCCACCTTGCTTACGCCGCAATAACCATTTTTATAATTATTCAATTGGATCAGATCAGCAGGAAAATCAGCCCGGATATGAAATTTGACGGCCAGATAAGGGCTTCTTTTATAGAAGAAATTTCTGTTCATCTTTTGGTCAAGATTGGAACGCTTCCCAAAAGAACCGATCACCAGCGGCGTTTCCAATTCTTTACCCGAAACCATTATTTTAAATAAATTTTCTTCAAAACGAACATCTTCTACTTTTGTGTTCAGCAAAAATTGTACGCCTTCTGCCAAAGCTTTTTGATAGAGATAATGATCAAACGTGTACCGGCTCAAGCCAAATCCGCCTAAATCTAATTTTTGGGAAAATTTTGCACCTGAAACCGCTGTAATTTGCAAACGGTTGATCCTGGCAACATCCAATTCTTCCAAATCAATATCCAGCTTTTTTAAAAACGGAATAACTTCATTAGAAATATATTCGCCGCAAACCCGGTGAAAAGGATAGGTTTTTCGTTCGATCAGCAACACTTTGTAACCGGCCCGGTTCAGCAAAATAGCATTGAACAATCCGGCCAGTCCGCCGCCAATAATGATGATGTCTGTCATTTTTGATGCTTTTTCAATACCATTGATTCAACCGTTAAACCCGGGCCGAAAGCAAAACTGAGAATATTTTGCTCCGGCAGGTCTGTTTTTTCGTTTAGGATTTTTTGCAGCACAAACAAAATCGTGGCAGAAGACATGTTGCCATAATCCTGCAAAACCTCGTGGGCATAGCTGTTTTTACATTTACAAATATCCAAACCTGCTTCTGCGGCTTCCAGTATTTTTTTTCCTCCGGGATGGATGGCAAACAGATCGGTTTTATTTAGCGTTAAACCAGCTTTTTGAAGTGCTTTTTCGGCAACCGGCCGGATACATTTTTCTATTTGTTTTGATACTTTAGCTGTCAGTTTCATCTCAAAACCGGAGTTGCTAATCAGCCAGTTCATTTCGTTTCTCGCTTCGTAAATGTATTCCGCATAAAAACTTTTCAAGATCAGGCAAGGTTTTGCAATGCTTCTTTTATCAGTGTTTTCTATGACTGCCGCAGCCGCGCCATCCGAAAAAAGAGAGTTGGCCACCCAGTTCTCCAGCGTGTTTTCTTTTTGAAAATGCAGCGTGCACAACTCCACCGAAACAATCAATACTTTAGCTTCGGGGTTTGCCCTGCAAATATGATCGGCGGCTTTAAGCGCGTTCACGCTTCCGTAACAACCCATAAAATTGATGCAGGTACGTTCGGTACTCCGGTTCAAACCCAGGTTTTCGATCAAGTCAATATCAATTCCTGGCGCATACATGCCTGTGCAGCTTACAGTGATGATATGCGAAATTCTGCCGGTAAAAGAAGCATCAAAAGCGGCAAGGCAATTCTGCGCGGCCTCCGCAGCAATACCAATCGCATGGTGGCGGTAAGATACCATCCGCTTTTGCGTATTCGGAAAAGGTTCGAGGTTTTCATTTGCCGGAAAAAACTGATTATCAGCAAAATCAGCAAAATTAAAATCCGGGATTACAGAATAACGGGACGAAATCGCGCTGTTTTCGTAAATTTTTTTTAGTCTGGCAGCATCGTTTTCATTTAAACGAAAAGCTTTTTCCATAAAACCATTTATAGCGGTTTGCGGGATACGGTTTGGCGGATTGGCAATCCCGATGGCACTGATACAACTACTCATTTAAAAAAATTAAGCTACGGCTATTTTGTTGTTTCTACGGTTACGGCAATCAACGCATCATCTGCCAGCACCATGCTTTTGCCGCCGATGCTAAAATCAGAGCGGGTGATGGTAAAACTGCCCTTGAATGAAGCATTATTGCCGGTTTCGTTATAAATGAAAGGAACTTTGATGCGTTTGGTTTTACCTTTTATAGTTACGTCGAACAGACCGCTATAGTTTTCATTTTTTTGATGGTTGAAAGACACAGATTTCATCATGATCTCCGGGTATTTTTCCACATCAAAATACGCTTCTTTTTTGAGGTGGCTGTCCCGCATGTTGTTGTCAGAATCCAATGTTCTGGTATCTACAGAAGCCTCGATACTGCTTTTATCGAGGTTATTTTTATCAAAGTTGATCGTAGCTTTTAAGCCGCCGAACTTTCCTTCTGTACCGATGCCCATATTTTTAATTTTGAAAGTAATGGCAGAAGAAGTTACTTTTTGATCGGATTGCGCAGCAGCCATCTGCAAAAAAAATGCGGCTAAAAACAGTTGAAGGAAAAGGCGTTTCATTTTGTAAATTTATTTAAACTCAACCAAAAACCGTCGGTATTATTACATTAGCACAAAAACTAAAGATGCTTGTAAGCAGATCAACCCTGGCGCACCTCAGATTTGTATTTTCCATTTTTTTACTGCCGGTTTACCTGTTTGCTTTGAGCCAGGTCCAGGGCACTACTTATTTTAGGGCAACAATTATTTTCCTGGTTTGGTACGTGCTGGCCATTCCGGCCACCAACGGTTACAACAGTTATTTTGATAAAGACGAAGGCAGCATTGCCCTGCTTGCCAAACCGCCCGCAGTGGATAAAGGTTTGTATTACGTTTCTGTTTTGATGGAGGTTCTGGCTTTTTTACTGGGTTTGCTCATTAGCGTTTGGTTTGCTTTTGCCGTTTTGATTTATGGCATCATGTCCAAATTGTACAGTCATCCTGCTACACGGTTAAAAAAGTATCCGGTCATCAGTTTTTTAACGGTTTTTTTCTTTCAGGGGGCATTTATGTATTGGGCAATTTATGGCGGATTGGCCGGCCCGATTGTGTTTTTTCTGGGATGGAACCCCGAAATCCTGATTGCCGGCGGCATTTGTTCCTGTTTGATCGGCGCTTCGTATCCGCTCACACAAATTTATCAGTATGAAGAAGACAGCAAGCGCGGCGACCATACGTTGAGTTTGCTGCTGGGTTACCGCGGTTCGTTTATTTTTTCGGGGATTATGTTTGGGGTTGGAATTATACTTTCCTTTTTCTACTGGCATTCGATGCAACAAATAGGTAATTTTTATTTTTTCCTGGGATGCTCCTTCCCTATTTTCCTTTTTTTTAACTATTGGTTTTTTAGGGTGATAAAAGAAGCATCCGCAGCCAACTATAAAAATGCCATGCGGATGAATTTTATCAGTGCTGCTTTTATGCTGCTTTACTTTGGCTGGTTAGCTTTTGTGCGTTAAAAGGCTATGTGCACACGCAAAGAAAATACGTTTACCGGGCCTCGGTCGGCATTATAAGCCGGATGTAAAATGAACTGGTAGGCAGGCGTTATATAAATACTGTTTTTATAGGCATTTAATTTATAGTACAATTCGGCAATAAGTTCCGGTGAGTAATTTAAGGCTCCGTCGCCAATGATAAAACCGTAACCGCCGGCAGCCAGGTAATCGCGGTGTGCGGCCGAAATCCCGTTCCCAACAAAAGCCAAACCTAATTCATCAAACTTTCGCTTCCAAGGATTTCCGGTCAAAACACCGCCAAAACTGACCGAACGGTCTATTTCTGTAAAAGCCCAGGTTTCGTTGCGGCCATCGTTATAACTTGCTTTGGCAAAAACACCGAAATCTTTGCTGAGGTATTGATCAGTGTTAATGCCCAAACCAAATTTGTTACGGCCATAAGCACGGGTAGAAACAATATCAGGCGCAGCAGGATTTTCGGCAATGGCCTGCCGATAATTGCCCATTTTCGCATTGTTGTTAAAGGCCAGGATCCGGACTGTCCCGTTTTTATTGCCCGAAAAAACATATCGCTTTTCAAACTCCAACGTTTGCGAATTGGCTTTGCCAATCTTTTCGTCCCAAATAGAACCATTTGCCGTAGTGGTAACCATCGTTACGGCAAAGCGCAAATCCCAGGAAGGCTGGTGATAATCCATATAAACGCCAAAAACATAACCGCGTGTATTGGCCGGATAATCCCAGGCAGCATTGCTCATCAACGACCAGTTCATAAATTGCGAACGAGGGTCATGACTGAATGCATTGGTATCAAAGAAATCTGCCATACCAAATTTTCCTGCCAGGATTGAAAAGTAATGTTTGCTTTGCAAACCGGCCAACTGGTTGTTGTTGTCCGATAAAGTATCCTGTTCTGCGCCCCAACTAAACCGGTGTAGCAAATAAGCTCGGGCGATATAAATTTTAGGTTCTGTAGTACCGATACGAAAAGTTTCCCCGTTAGGGAAACCGGCAACGCCCAAAGTTTTACTAAAACCGGCACCGCCCGAAATTTCAGGGTTAAAAAAAGCCTGTGCACCTTTCCATAATCGGGCACTGCCAAAAAGCGTTGTGGTTAAAGAAGTTGCCGTTTCATGAAATGGGGATAAACTATTGTCGCCGGAATATTTTGCACTAAAACCAGGATGCGTTTGCGTGATTACCGTTTGCTGGAAATGAAGATTAAAACGCTGCTGTTTAAGCGTATCCTGTGTATAAGCAACTATACTGGCAAGTAATAATATACTAAGTAGTAAGTGTTTTTTCATTTTAGAAAATTATTTTCAGTTCAAATTCTATCGAAACAATTCGTTTTTAAAATCTAATCGCCATAACAGGATTTAGACAAACTTAATCATTTATTTAGACGCGTCTAAATAAATGATTAAATAATTTTTTTTGAAGATAACATCCGCATTTAAATTTTTATGTATTCAAATAAGTTACCTGGCTCCGTTCCATTCGGCGGCAAACTGTTCGAGGTACAGTTCCATAAAAGCGTGCCTTTCCACAGCTATTTTTTGAGCCGTTTCGGTGTTCATTAAGTCCTTTAGCAGCAGCAATTTTTCGTAAAAATGATTGATCGTTGGCGCAGCAGAATTTTTGTATGCTTCTTTTGTGAGGTTAAAATTGGGTTCGGTTTCCGGGTTGTACATTTCCCGGTTTTTAAACCCGCCGTAATTAAATGCTCGTGCAATACCGATGGCGCCGATCGCATCCAAACGGTCGGCATCCTGTACTACTTTCATTTCTTCGGAAGAAAAAATACTTTTATCAAAGCTTGATTTGAAAGACATGCTGCGGATGATTTGCTGCACATGTTCAATCACTTCTTCATCAACTTCTATACTTTTTAAAAAATCTCCGGCTATTTTTGGCCCGATCTCTTCATCGCCGTTATTAAACTTGCTATCAGCAATATCGTGCAGTAAAGCAGCAAGTTCTACAATTAGCAAATCAACTTTTTCTGTTTGGGCGATGAGTTTGGCGTTGTTCCAAACGCGTAAAATGTGCCACCAATCGTGGCCGCTTTCTGCATTTTGTAAGGTTTGCTGCACAAAAGTTGCTGTTTTTTGTATGATAAAAGAAGTATGCTGAATTGGTTGTGATTCTTTCATGATTTTAGACTGATGCAAAAGTATTACTTTTTATATTTGTATTACTAATTTCAAATAAAAATGGAAACTTCTTTAATGACTACAAAAGGACAAGTTGTAGTACCCGCCCGATTGCGGAAAAAGTATGGGATACAACCCGGAAAAAAAATTGCTTTTTTTGAAGAGAACGGCTGCATTGTACTTAAACCAATGGACGAATCTTTTTTTAGTGAATATGCAGGAATGTTTAGCAAAACAGCTCCAACAAAAGAAGAATATCAGCAGTGGAAAAACGAAGAAATTGAAAAAGACCAGCAAAAGCTTCCTAAATGAAGCATATTGTATTTGACAGTTATGCACTGATTGCTTTTTTTAGAAAAGAAAAAAGCTGGGAATTGATACAAGAATTCCTGATCAAAATGAGCAACGACGAAATTATCGGTTGGATTACCACCGTAAACGTTGGTGAAATTTATTATATGATCAGTCGCAAAAGTAATGCAAAACAAGCTGAATTGGCTATTGATGCGCTACTGCATTTCCCGATAACGTTAGTTGATGCCGATTTGAAATTAGCCTTACAAGCTGCAAGTTTAAAAGCTGCTTATAAACTTTCTTATGCAGATGCTTTTGCTGCCGCCCTAACCATTTCAAAAAAAGCAGTTTTGTTAACTGGCGATCAAGAGTTTTTGAATTTAAAAGAGGAAAAGGATTTTGAAGTGCAGTTTATAGATTGATTTTTAGGTGATAAAAGAAGTATAGTAGGTTGTCAAGCCGGATTAAAAATCCGTAGTTCAAAAGACCGGATTGCAAATCAGAACCAGTAGAGGTAAGTTAGGTAATAAAAGAGTATGATGAGATTGTCAAGCCGACTGATAGATTAGATAAATAAAATTCAATTTTTAAGTTCTTTTATGCATTCTGTCGAGATGATGTCAGACACATTTTCTGGTACTGGATATGGGCAACCATTAGGATATACTTCTTTTAATTTTTTAATGAAGCAACCGCTAAGCCGATGAAGGTATATTGGTTCAATTTCGCTCAAGCCTTTGGTATTCTCAAATGCCCTTTTCATGACAATCTCGCTCTGAGGCGTCCATTTTATTATTGTTGCCGCCTTTATTTCTCGTTCACAAATTCTACCAATTTCAAAACCTGCTTTTTGCATTTCTGCTTGGTGCTTCTCTAATCCATCAGGAAAACGAAGTTTAAATTTATCTACTTCGCAGTTAGTAATTGCGATCCTATCTTTTTCGTTTGTAATTGTATTATTAGATTTATAAAAGATTGTATAAACAACTTTTTGATATTCTTTTGTCCATACACTCTTTTGACAATAGGCATTTGAAGTGATAATTAAAAATGAAAGTATTAATACTTTTCTCATAACAAATACTTATAATTGGTTATAAAGATATTTAATTCAAGTCTATTTAGTAATCTGTTTTTTAACTCAGTATCTCGCATTTTTAGAATCAAACTACAATCCATTTTTATACAATAAAAGAAGCATCAACTAATCAATCCTTCCCCACCACCCGCTCATTCGCTTCCCTTTTACTCCCATCATACAACTCATACTCCATCAGCCTGCAATCCAATTTCCCATTAAAAAACTCGATTTTGCGTGCTGCTTTTAGCCCTACTTTTTTGGCAAGTTCCGGGTTGCCGGTAAAAACGTAGCCACGATAACCTTTACAGTTGGTTTTTAAAAAGTCGCCCACGCGTTTGTAGGTAGCTTCCAGTTTAGTGTGTACGCCCAACCGTTCGCCATATTCGGGATTGAAGAACACAACTCCTGGTTGTTCCGGCACTTCTGTTTCGGCAAAATCACAAACCTGAAACGTAATCAAATGATCCACTCCAGCGGTTTTGGCATTATTTTCGGAGATATTAACGGCATCCGCAGAAATATCCGAAGCAATAATTTTAAAGTCGATTTGCTTTGTAGAAATGTCTTTCAACTTGCGTCGTTCCGTAAAAAACACTTGCTCATCATAACCTAAAATGTGCATGAAAGCATAATTCATGCGGAAAAGTCCGGGACGTTTATTGGTGGCCAGCAGAGCGGCTTCAATAGCCAAAGTTCCGGAACCACACATCGGGTTGACAAACGCGCTTTGCTGGTCCCAGCCGCTTGCCAAGATCGTACTGGTTGCCAAAGCTTCCAGCATCGGCGCTTTGCCCGGAATTTTGCGGTAACCGTGTTTAGAAAGTGTTTCGCCAGAGGTATCCAGGAAAATATCTGCCTGGTTTTCCTGCCAGTACAAATGCAAAACAGTTTTGTTCCACTCCGGGCCGGAGTTTGGACGGATGCCTTTTTTATCTTTGATCCGATCTACAACCGCATCTTTTACCTTTACGTTGGCAAAAAGCGGCGTAGTAATGTATTCGTTGTTTACGTTGGAAGTAACCGAAAAATAACCATCAAAAGCGATCAGGTTTTCCCATTCAATTTCCATCAAACGGTTGTACAGTTCGCCGGGGTTTCTCGCCTCAAAAGAAGCAACAGAATATAAAACCTGACTGGCGCAACGCAGGTTTAAATTTAGCGGGATACAATCGTTTACCGTGCCTTCCAGCTCTACGCCGGTACTAAAAAAACGTTTGATGGTAAAGCCAAGCTCTTCTACCCCTTGCTTTAGATAAGCAGACAACCGTTTGTTGCAGGTGATAATTATTTTACTTTTTGTGTTGAAAACATCCGTCATAATTCCTGCGAATTTAATGATTTAAGCTACTGATTTTAACTGCTATCTCTTAACTTTACATTTTTAAATTAGCAAAACTATGGAGATTAAAGGAAAAGTACACGAAGTTTCGCCTACCACGCAGGTAACCGATTCTTTCAAAAAAAGAGAACTGATTGTGGAGTTTGTAGAGAACCCGCAATACCCGGAATATATAAAATTTGAAGCCGGACAAGATCGTTGTGCCTTGCTGGACAACGTAAAAGTTGGCGATGATGTAGAAGTATTTTTTAACCTGCGCGGCCGCCCCTGGACTGATAAAACCGGAAAAAAATCGTACTTCAATTCCCTTAATTTATGGAAGGTGAATGTTTTATCAGGTGCGGCACCAAGCAATTCAACCCCGGAATATGTAGCCCCTGCCAATATTAGTGCAGGCGCAGACGAGGAAGACGACCTGCCTTTTTAAAAAAACAGCAAAGTCCCCGCCGGATCCGGCGGGGACTTAAATCAACTATTGGTGATTTATATAAAGGGCTTTCGTTGGAGAAATTCAATCAGTACAGAAATCCTCTTTTTAAAAATCATTTTTTTTCTTTCTGAAAATTGATTACCGTAATAATCGTGATTTTTTCTTTGTTCTAAAAATATTCTTGAGCCTGTTTAAATTTCTATCATAAAAATTTACACTACTTCTTTTATGCCTGCAAATTCTATATCCGCGTATTAAATCGACACAAAAACCACAAGGATTTAGTGATTTTTGTGTGGTAAAAGAAGCATAGGAAATAGCTGAATAAAATTTAAACAGGCTCTTTTCTGTTGCTTTGATTTTTACGGAAAATATATATTATGCTTTCCTGTACTTTTTAGTTTTAAACCCATACTGTTTTTACCCCCTAAAAATTGGTACGCATTTATCCGGTTCTTTTGTGCTGAAGTGTTAAACGCTGGTTAACAGATGTTAAAATATGTTAAAGCCAGTTCCGGCAAAACTTAACTTGGTATTATTGTATAATGAAAATGAAACGCATTAACCTCATTATCGGATTAATGGGCTTTGCCCTGCTGGGTGTAATGGCCATGCAGTTTTATTTTTTGCTGGAATCCTATCAGCTTAAATCCGAACTTTTTAACCGTGATGTTTCTGAAGCATTGAGCAGCGTAGTGGCCAAAGTTGAAAAGCTGGATGCCATCAATACTATGGAGCGCATGAAAATGCCTGTCAAACAAACTGTTTATTTAAGAAGAAACAGGAACCCCAGTCATTTTATTTACAACCGTATTGCTGAAAACCCTAAAAATATCTCTTCCAAAAAGCAAACCCCCGTCAACCTGCACCCTGAAATTGCACGTAAACAACGCCGGATTGCCAGCCTGAAAGACAGCCTGCAAAACTTGCATGACCAAAGCAACAACCCGGAAGATATCCTGAGTTATCAGCAGGTGCATGTAGAAGAATATATTGATGAACAAGGCCGTCCCCATGCGCAAATAACGAGTGTGGCAAGCCCCAAATTAACGCCGAAATTGCGCAGGCAGTTGCAGCCCAATTTAAACAAATATGATACGGCCCGTTATACTTACAACGACCCGCAATCCGGGCCGGCTATTATTTCTGTTCCGGTCATCAATCCGGCTTGGGCTAAAGAACAGCAGCGTTTAAAAAAAGAACAGACTTTTAAGCATATCAAAAAACTACTGGAAGATTCTGTGCATTTGCTAAAGGCCAAACTGATGACGCCGCAGAAAATGAACGTGATGGAAAAGCTGGCCGAGGAATATCAGAAAGCCGACGAACCTTTGGGCACCAGGATTGACCAGTTGGAAATTGACTCTTTGCTGCGGTTTGAATTACAAAACAAAGGTATTTTTTTACCTTTTAGTTATGAGATCACGACAGCTTCCCATGACTCACTCATTTTTTCAAACGCCGAAAACATGAACGGCGAGAAACCAATGTTTATCAAGAACAGCAGTTATCAAACGCCAATTTTCACCAAAGAAGTGGTAAACGACCCGGGGATGCTCAACATTTATTTTCCGGAAAAAAACCGCCTTATTTTGAACCGGATGACAGCCACCATGGGTATTTCAGGTGGCTTGCTGCTGGTGCTGATTTTATGCTTTGCTTACACGATTTCACTGATTTTCCGGCAGAAAAAACTTGCAGAAATGAAAACAGAGTTTATCAACAACATGACGCACGAATTTAAAACACCGGTTTCTACCATCATGATTGCCAGTGAAGCTTTGAAAGATGAAGAAATCGTGCAAGATAAATTACGTGTTTCCCGCTTGGCCGGAATTATTTATGATGAAAATGTGCGTTTAGGAAGCCATATTGAACGTGTGCTCAACATTGCCCGTATCGAGCAGGACGATTTTAAATTAGACCTGAAAGAAATCGACGTAAACGAGCAGGTTACCGCTGTTGTGGACAGCATGTCGCTAAAAATACAAAAACATGCAGCTACTGTTCATTTGGATTTGAATGTGCTGCCGGCTATTATTCAGGCAGATGAACTGCATTTTACAAACGTGCTATACAACTTAATTGACAATGCTATTAAATACAGTAATCAGGAGCCGGAAATCCGCATCACTACAAAAAGCTCTGGCAACTATTTAGTTGTTAGTGTTGCAGATAATGGGATTGGAATGAGCAGAGATCAGCAAGCCAAAATTTTTGAACAGTTTTATCGCATCCCAACAGGAAATTTGCACGATGTAAAAGGCTTTGGTTTGGGCTTGAGTTACGTGAACACGATTGTTAAACGCTTGAACGGCAGCATCAGTGTCCGTTCAGAAAAAGACAAAGGCTCGATTTTTGAACTTAGATTTCCGCTTGCGTAGAAATAGTCTGAGATCTGACCATACTTCTTTTATCACCTAAAAATCAGTGTCCGTAATTATTCATTCACAAAAAACCCAATGAACAAAAAACTTTTATTAGCTGAAGATGACCCGAACCTGGGCATGTTGCTACAGGATTATTTGCAGTTGAAAGGAAAGTTTGATGTGGTGTTGAGCAAAGACGGCGATGAAGGTTTGCGTGCATTTACAAAAGAAACATTCGACCTGGTGATCCTGGATGTGATGATGCCGAAAAAAGACGGTTTTACTTTGGGAAAAGAAATCCGAAAGATGAACCCGGAAATACCGATCATTTTTGCCACGGCAAAAGGCATGATGGAAGATAAAGCCGCAGCTTTTAACTTGGGCGGCGATGATTATATCACCAAACCGTTTCGGATTGAAGAATTGCTGCTGCGGATCAATGCTTTGCTGAAACGCGTGGCCAATCAGGATAAAAAAGAAGAGGAAAAGCCAACGCGTTTCCAGATTGGCAAATATAAATTTGATTTTTCGATACAACTGATTTCCATTGACGGGCAGCAGCAAAAACTATCCACAAAAGAAGCAGAACTGCTGCGCTTGCTTTGCCTCAAACAAAATTCTGTATTGACCCGCGAAGAAGCTTTGCTAAATATCTGGCACGATGACAATTATTTTAACGGCCGCAGCATGGATGTTTTTCTAAGTAAGATCCGCAAGTATTTAAAAGATGATCCGAGCGTAGAGATTATCAATGTACATGGCAAGGGTTATAAGCTGCTGGTGAGTTAAGCATGTTTGTATTTTGTAAAATTATTAAAATGAAAGTTGTTAAAGACTGAACTTCCGATGAACAAAACCCTTTTTAAATTTCATCGAAAATATTTCTTTTCAACGCTTCTGCTGTTTGCAACTGAAATATTCATTGCTGCTTATTTGCACGATGCGGTCATCCGTCCTTATGGCGGAGATTTTTTAGTAGTGATACTGATTTATTGTTTTATGACTGTCCGCAATCAATACCAAGTATTGTCTAAAGCGGCTATTATTAGCCTGTCGAACAGTTTTTCACCAAAATACCTTCGGTTGAACTTGTAACAGAATTCATCGAGGTAGTTTTGAACA
>JAABUM010002293.1_pt1 | contig 26000 bp, 20 predicted proteins | sample 5559161 | NCBI WGS metagenome assembly JAABUM01 (sample SAMN10711868, study PRJNA513369) | rock metagenome | isolation source: Antarctica rocks | place: Antarctica: Victoria Land, Siegfried Peak nord
TCCCGCACCTCCGCCAGGGTCAGCGTCCAGGCCGCCGCGGCCGCCTCCACCTCCTCGACCATCGGCACCTCCAGTCACACCACCCCGACCATCTTCCGTGCGACAAGCAACTGCTATTGTAATACTAGGGTCTGTCTAGTGAATCCTCGATTTGGATTGCGGGGTGCTAGGGGTGCTAGGGGTGCTAGAGGGTGTTAGGCACCCCTGGTTGCCGGTTGTCGATTATGGTGCCGTTATTTCGTCGTGGAGGCGATGCTACGTGGACCTGCCACCCCAGACGAGCACCAGCGGGCCGTACCGGCCCGCTAGCAGGCGCGATGCGCTCGCCATCACCTCCCTCCTGTATATTGGATGCACAGTCATCACCAACAGGTGCCTAACACCCTCTAGGGGTGCTAGGGGTGCTATTAGGATAGCAGGCAACCAGCCCGGCCCGATCGGGGGCGAGAAGGAGTAAGGCTGCGATGATGGAATTCGACGGGCAGATCGTGATCGTGACGGGCGCGGCGTCCGGCATCGGCCTGGGGATCGCGCAGGCGTTCCACCGCGCCGGGGCGAGCGTTGTCCTCGGTGATGTGCGGCAGGATGCGCTGGAGCAGGCTCAGGGGACGTTCCCCGATCAGGCGCGTCTGGCGTTCGTGCAGGTCGATGTGCGCGACCAAGCGTCGGTCGCGCAGCTCGTCGCGGCGGCGGAGCAGGCGTTCGGCCCGCCCTCGGTCATGATCGCGAACGCGGGCATCGTCCCGAACGCTGCGGTCCTGGATATGGACGTGTCGGACTTGGACGCCGCGATCGAGACGAACCTGCGGGGCGTGTTCCTGTCCTGCCGGGCGGCGGCTCGGAGCATGGTCGCGCACGGAACCCGGGGGCGAATCGTCACCATCTCATCCGTCGCCCACAGTATCGGGCGGCTGGGCGCATCCGCTTACTGCGCGTCGAAGGCGGGCGTCGTCATGTTCACGAAGGTGCTCGCGATGGAGCTCGCCGACCGGCAGATCAACGTTAATTGCGTCGCGCCGGGCGTGATCGAGATCCCCCGACGAACCACGCGGATGAACGAAGCGTTTGGTGCTGCGGTGATGCAGTCGATCCCGTGGGGACGACGTGGCCAACCGGATGAGGTCGCCCAAGCGGTCCTCTATCTCTGCTCACCAGGCGCGGAGTACATCACGGGCGCGCTCTTGCCCGTGGATGGCGGGAACAGCACGGGATGGACCCATATGCCGTACAGCTCGCCCCAACCATCGTGACTGAAGCGTAGCTCCGGTTCGTCAGACAGGCTCTAGCGAGTAGTGCCAGTAGGCCAGGGGTGGAGGAGAGACGGGGTATGCTTTCGTCCCCTCGTCGTCACTCGCCTACTGGCACTGCTGGCACTGCTGGCTTACCCTGCCCGCTCCTGTCCGATGACCATGATCATGTCGCCCTGCTCGGTTTCGGCGCGGAAGCGGCGCATCAGCACATAGCCGTCGCTGTCGGCGACGATCGTCGCCCCCGGCTCATCGATCCGGTCGAAGTCGTGGAGACGCGCCACCGGCGTCCCCTGGGTGACGAACGCGCCGAGCGGCACCAGCGGCTCGCTGATGCCGCGAAACGGGGCGGTGAGGTAGCGGTCGATGTCGGTCGCGACGACGACACGCTGCCGATCGATGCCCGGCGGCACGAGATTCACGAGCGGTGAGGCGAGCAACCCGAAGTGGCGCAGCACGTTCAGGACACCGCCGTGCGCCCAACGCACGCCTTGCAAATCGGTCGCGGCCCCGTAGCCAAACTCGCCGCCGATCGTGATCTTGCCCAACGCCTCGGCCTGCTCGGTCAGCAATCCCGCGCCGAAGCCGCTCGAATAGACCATCACGAACGGCATCCCGAACAAGAGCGCCGTCTCGGTCATCGCCCGGAACTGGGCGGGGTCGGCTACCTCATGGAATGAGGCGCAGCGGGCGATCTCCATCCCGGCCCCCGCCGCGTGGATGTCGATCACCACATCGGCCCGTGCCAGCACCTCATCGGTGACGAAGCGCGCGAGCCGCGAGGTGAGCGTGCCATCGACCTTGCCCGGAAAGGCGCGGTTCATGTTGCCCCCATCGAGCGGCGAGGCGCGCTGGGCGGCCTTGAAGGCCGGGACGTTCAGGACGGGGATGACGATCAGCCGCCCGGCCACCAGCGTGGTCGGATCGAACGTGTTGATGAGATTCTTCAGCCCGACCGGTCCCTCATATTCATCGCCGTGCGTCCCACCGATGGCGACGATCGTCTTGCCCGGTTGTGGCGCGCATGCGATGTAGAGCGGCACGCGCAACCGCGCCCAGGCTCCATCGAGCGTGAACGGTACGTGGTAGAGGCGCCGGCCCGCGCTGTCCCAATCCAGGCGTTCGATCGGCGTGATGTCGGCGATCATCCCCATCCCTTTCCCTACAATTTCGCCGCACAACGCTGTCTCGCGAGGGTGGCGTAATCCAGTCCACTAGCTGGTCAGATGCGGATGCGCCACCCTACGCACCCTGTCGTGGGGCGTCGCCACAACGGCGAGGAGCGATCGGCCCCACAAACGCCCGCAGCATACCACCGCACGCCGCCGCGTCGCAGAAACGAGGCACGGGTGATCCCAAGCATAACGGCACGCCTCCTTTGCCCGGAACGCGCGCCCATGCTACAAGAGACGCGCGGAGAGGGCTGGTCAGATCGCTTGCGGTCAGACGTGAGCGCCGATAGCCTGTCTGATGATGCCGGGGCCGGTTCCCGGATCAGTGTCCCGATCGATAATATAGGGAGGCCGCCGTGAGCGAGAGCCCAGATCGCGAACTCTTCGACCTCTTCGAGCGCGAACTCTACGTCTCGGTCGTCTCGGATATCCTCGATAGCCTCGGCTACCGCGAGCAGGCGCTGGATGCCACCTTGCGCCCGATCTATCCGGGGGCGGTGGTCATCGGTCGCGCGCACACCGTTCTCTCGCACGATGTCTACGAAGCTCCCGCGAGTCCGTACAATGCAGAGATCGCCGCGATCGACAGCCTCAAGCCGGGCGATGTCCTGGTCGCCTCGACCGGTCGCTCGACGCGCACCTGCTTCTGGGGCGATCTCCTCTCGACGGCATCACGAGCGCGCGGGGCGCGCGGGGCGATCATCGACGGCCATGTGCGCGATGTGCGGCGGATCGAGCAGATGCAGTTCCCGGTCTTCGCCACCGGATTCCGCCCGATCGATTCGTACGGGCGCGGCGCGGTCCTCGGCCACGGCATGCCGATTAATTGCGGCGGCGTGATCGTCAATCCCGGCGACATCATCTTCGGCGATGTCGATGGGATCGTCGCCATCCCGCGCCAGATCGCCGACGAGGTTGTCGAGCGCGCCCGCGCGAAGGTGAGCGGCGAGAACAAGACGCGCGCCGATCTCGAACGCGGCGAGTACCTCCGCGATGTCTTCGCACGTTACGGCGTTCTCTGAGGATCGGGCCAAGGTCCGCGCGCGGGCAGGCGGAGGGAGCGATGCAGAATATCCACGCCCACACCTGGGATCAGTCGCTGCACATGGAGCCCGCGACGGTTCGCGAGGCCGAGTTGTCGCGCGGCCATGCGCTCGACCTGACGGTGCGCTTCGACACCTTCATCGCGGACATGGCCCCGTTCTCGCGCGTGGCGGTCTTCGGGATGAAGGCGCGTCGGACCGGCTATTGGGTTCCCGACCGCCACGTGGCCGATTTTGTCGCCCGCGCGCCGGAACAGTTGGTCGGGTTCGCGGGCTGCGACCCGACGCAGCCAGACTATCTGGACGAATTGCGCGAGGGGATCGAGACGCTCGGCCTCGTCGGGGTGAAAATGGGGCCGATGTATGCCGGATTCGACCCGCGCGATCCGCGCTGCGAGCCGGTCTACCGCTACTGCGAAGAGCGCGGGCTGCCGATCCTCTTCCACAGCGGCACCACCTACAATCGGATGGCCCCGCTTGGCTTCACCCGTCCGTGGCTCTTCGACGCGGTGGCGATGCAGCATCCCGAGTTGCGGATGGTGCTGGCCCACGTCGGCCACCCCTTCTGCGAGGAATGCCTGGTCGTCATCCGCAAGCACCCACACGTCTACGCCGACATCTCGGCCCTCTATTACCGCCCGTGGCAGTTCTACACGATGCTGATCGCCGCGCAGGAGTATCGGGTCACGCACAAGCTCCTTTTCGGCACCGATTACCCATTCACCACCGCGCAGGACTCGATCGACGGGCTGCGCCGCGCCAACGATGTGACCGGCCAGAGCGGGCTGCCGCGCGTCACCGACGCCACGATCGACGGCTTGCTGACGCGCGACGCCTTCGCCCTGCTCGGCCTCGCGTAGCGCGCCGTACACGCAGTTCGGAACCCGTCAGCACCAGGGAGGGAGGACGATGAAGATCACCGACGTCGAGGCGATCGTCCTCGACACCGGCAAGGACTACCCCGATCCCGCCGTGGCGGCGGAGGCGCACGGCGTCCGGTTCGTGTCGCTGCTGAAGATCAGCACCGATGAGGGGATCACCGGCTGGTCCGATATCGAGACGCAGCCCCACGTCGGCAAGGCGATCGTCGATGCGCCGTCCGGTGGGGCGGTCGGCTTCGAGTCGCTACGCGCCGTGTTGCTCGGGGAAGACCCGCTGGAACGCGAACGCCTCTGGCAGAAGATGTACCGTTTCATGGCCTACTACGGGCGGCAAGGCGCGGGGATGCAAATGCTCTCGGGGGCCGATATCGCGCTGTGGGACATCGCCGGGAAGGCGTTCGGGCAGCCGATCTGGAAACTGCTGGGCGCGGGGTATCGGGAGCGCGTCAACGTCTACGCCTCGACCCTCTTCCGTCCCACCCCGGCGGCGATGCAGGCGGCGGTGGCGGAGTACACCGAGCGCGGCTTCCGCGCGATCAAGTTCGGCTGGGGCGTCTTCGGCCAGGACGCCGCGCTCGATGTGGCGTTGGTCCGCGCCGCCCGCGCGGAGGCCGGACCGGACGTGAAGCTGCTGGTCGATGCCGGGTGGTACGGCGTGACCACCGCCGCGCCCTTCCGCGAGCGCTCGTTGAAAGAGTGGGTCCGCGTGATCCGCCAGTTGGAGGAGTTGGACGTTTTCTGGCTCGAAGACTTCCTGCACCCGGAGAATTTCGCCGGGTACGGGGCGCTCGCGGCGCACACCACGACCCTCCGCACCGCCGCAGGGGAGCAACTGTCCGGCATCGCCGACTTCACGCGCCTGGCCGAGGAGGGGCAGGTCGATGTCCTGCAACCCGACCTCTCGCGGTGCGGGGGACTGACCGTGGGGAAACAGATCGCCGACCTCGCCACCCGCAAGCAGATCGAGTGCGTGCCGCACGCCTGGCTCACCGATCTCCTCAAGACGGCCTCCCTGCACCTGAACGCCTACCTGCCGAACGCCCTCTTCCTGGAGTACAACGTCGCGTCCGCGTCGTTATTGAACACCCTCTGCCGGGAGCCGATTCGGATGACCGACGGCGCGGTGAGCGTGCCGAATGGTCCCGGCCTCGGGGTCGAGGTCGATGAAGCGGTGGTGGCGCGCTTCCGCGTGCTCTGAATGAGCGCGCGAGTCGAGCAAGCCACAGAGAAGACGGGGCGGGGATAATCCCTGGCCCCGTTCTTTCTGTCGACTGCCGACTGCCGACTATTACCTACCCACTCGCCCACACATCGGCGAGGTAGTGCTCATCGGCCTCCGGTGATGGCGACGAGAGAATGACACAGAACACGACCACTGCAAATCTGCGCGTGCAGCGCACCCGCAAACTCCTCCGCAAGGTGCTGCTCGCCCTCCCCTTGCTGGGTCTTGTCGCAGCAGCGCCGCCGCTACGGCACCGTGAGTTCGGTCACCCAGCCCTCGGTGGCGTCGCCGGTCGGGTAGGAAAGGAGCACCCGCTCCGTGCCGGTGGCGGTGTGGCGATACATCCCCACCAGCAGGCGATAGGTGCCGGGCGGCGCGTCGGCCTTCAGCGGCACCGACCAGGGGAGTTCCACCCGCTCGCCAGCGGCCCACTGCGAGGTGTAGTGGCCGGTCCACCCGGCAGGGGCGTCGTACTGCCCCCAGACCTTGCCATCCGGGCCGACCAGTTGCGCGAAGAGGGTGTAGTCCTCGGGGGTCGGACGGCGAGCGGTCCAGGTCAGGACCATGTCGAGCGCGGCACCGGGCGCGACCGTCTTACTCCCGAAGGTGGCGTTGCTGAGGCCGATCGGCGTCCCACCGGCTTGCGCGGGTGTGGCCGCGTCGGTCACCGTCACGTCGATCATCCGGCTCCGGGCGATCCCGCCGGTCAGGGCCAGCTCGACGCTGTATTGCCCCGGCGTGTCGGGGTAGAGGCGCGGGCTATCGGCATCGGGCGGCGGCAGGGTCGCCTCCGGCACGGTGGGACAGGCGCGGACAGCGCAGAAAAGTTCGCCAGCGGGGACGACACTGGGGATTGCCACCGCTCGCTCGTCGCGTCGCACCACCTTGCCACTCGTATCGCGCCAGGTAGTGGTCATTGTCAGCGGGCGATCGATGAAGAAGAGGGCGTTATGCGGGGAGAGATTGCGGGCGACGAAGGCCGGTTCCCAGAACGCGCCCTTGACCACGGTGGTCGGCGCGTAGAAATCGACCGCCACAGTCGGCAACGGGGCCGTCGGCCCGTTGACGAGATAGATGGCGGCTTCGCCGAAGTCGCCGACCTTCGCTACCTGGCCGGTCCCTTCGAGTTGGGCCACGACGACATCCCAATCCTCGCGCTTGTAGCCGTAGTGGTGCAGGATCAGATAGCGCACCCCCAGGCGCTGGATCAGGCCGACATTGTCGTTGTTGACGTAGCTGATATTCTCCGCGACCGAGCCATTCGCGCGTTTCAGATCGCCGCTGAAGGCGTGGATGTACTCGTCGTGGGCGCGCGGGGCGAAGCCGGAATAGCCGTTGACCAGCGGCTTCCAGTTCAGCGTGGACCAATACATCTGTGCGGCGGCGGTGGCATCATCCGTCAGCGCCGGGAACTCGATCACCGGGTCGCTTCCAGGCTGCGCGGCCAGCCAGCGATACGCCGCCGTGATCTCCGGGCTGCTATCGACGCGCACGAAGTGCAGCGGGGCCGTGTACAGATCGGCGAGGATCAGCACGGCCAACAAGCCGGTCACGCCCGTGCCGATGGCGAGACGGCGCGCGGCGGGCAAACGGTCGGCGTACCGCTCCCACATCCAGGCCGCGCCGCACGCGGCGAGCAGCACCAGCGCCAGCAGCGCCAGCACCCCGAAGCGCGCGGGGACGCGCATCGACTTGAAGAACGGGAAGTGTTCATACAACAGGCGGTAGGGGAGCGGGAAGCCGCCATTCGCCTCCGGGTGCCAGGTGGGGCCAAGCGAGAGGGTGAAGCCGAGCGCGAGGAGGATTAGCAGACCGACGGTAATCGCCGGACGACGACGGAAGCCGAGCAGGCCGACGACCGCGCCGATGATGACGATCGCGCCGGGGAAGAGGGTATCCTCGCCGCCGTGTTGCGCCATGATCCACGACCAGAGGCGATTGCCCCCCTGCACCTTCAGATAGGAGGTGGGGGAGGCGCGATACGACTCCGCCTCGAATAAGGTGCGCTCCAACCCCTGCTGATCGCGCACCTGCAAGTAGGGGAGCGCCAGCGGCAAGATGATCGCCAGGGCCAGCACGCCCGCCACGGGCAGTTGCAGCAGGAAGCGCGGGGATCGTGCGCGCGGGTCGGCCACCAGCACGACGGCCAGCAGCACCGCCACGGCGAAGGCGATCTGGAAGGCGACGTAGAAGCTCGTCAGCACCTGGACGGCGAAGAGCACCCCGAAGGCGACGGCATACAGCCAGCGCTGCCGCCGAACGAAGAGGAGGAGGGCGAAGAGGACCAGCGGTGTCCAGGCGTGGCCGAGCTGATTGAGGTGCCAGATGTGGGCGAAGCGATAGGGCAAGAAGGCGTAGGCGAAACCCGCCAGGAACGCCGCCGCGCGGTTCCCCACCAGCTCGCGGACGAGCAAGTAAGTGCCACACGCGGCGAGGACGAAGGTGCCGAGCACCAGCAGATTGTTCGCCAGGAGCGCGTTACCGGTCAGCAGGAAGATCGGCGCGGCCATGATCCCGGCGGGGATGTTGGAGTCGCTATAGGCGAGGGTGGTGTGCAGCGGGAAAAAGGCGTTCGCATCGTAGAGGTGCAGCGGCTGCGTCACGAGCGCGTGTTGCACCCAGCGGGAGATCCAGACTTGCAACAGGGGATCGCCACCGGGCGGCACGCTGTCGCCGAGCCGCGTGACCCAGGGCCAGGTCATCAGGATCGTGGCGAGGATGTAGGCCAGCACGATCAGCAGGCCGCGCGCCCAGCGCGGCAGGAGCGCGGCGATGCCCTCCTCGGGCGCGGCGACGCCGATCAACGTACTGGGGCGCTCGGCCGACACGATCGGGCGCTCGGCGAGCGCCGCCAGACGCGACGGCAGACGGAAGGGCGGTCGGGGCGTGCTCGACATTCTTCGCTCTCGCGGCGTTCGGCGTTCAATAATGCAGATCGATTGCGAAGTGTTCGCCTGAGTGTGGGGGCTATTGTACCCGCGCACGCGACGATTGCCACTTCGCGGCAAACGGGAGGGGCGTCGCACGACCACGCACAGTAGTCGTACGAACGCCCTTGCCAATGGAATCTACCCAACGACAGACAGGGTTACAGGGCGATTATTCGCCAACCTGGCAGCGCGCATAGGCGTCGCGCAGCGCAGCGAGCGGGTCGCCCTGCGGGATGAACTCCTGGCCGAGCCAGCCGTCGTAGCCGGTGTCCGCGATGGCGCGGACGACCGCCGGATAGTTGATCTCCTGCGAATCGTCGATCTCGTGCCGACCGGGATTCCCCGCCGTGTGGTAATGCCCGAACCAGCGGTGCGCCGCCCCGATCGTGCGGATCAGATCCCCCTCCATGATCTGCATGTGATAGATGTCGTAGAGGAGTTTGACGCGCGGGGAGCCGACCGCCTCGCAGACCCGCACGCCCCAAGCGGTGTGATCGCACTGGTAATCGGCGTGATTAACCTTGCTGTTCAACAGCTCGACGACCAGCGTCACCCCGGCATCCTCGGCGGCGCGCGCCACGCGGCGCAGCCCATCCGCCGTCGCCTCCGCGCCCGCCTCGTCGTCGATCCCGCCGCGATTGCCGCTGAAGCAGATCAGCGCAGGGATGCCCCACTCCTGCGCCGTCCGCAGGTTGGCGACGATCTCGCGCTCGATCCAGTCGTGATTCTCCCGCCGGTTGAGCCCATCTTCGAGCGAGGCGTGCCCGCGCGCCGTGACGATCGTCAGCCCCGCCTCGCGGATACGCGGCCAGTCGCGCTCCTCCGCCAGTTCGAGCCCGCCGTAGCCGATCTCCTTACACGCAGCGATCGCCGCGTCCAGATCCATCCCGGCCCGTTCGAGACACCACCATGCCACCGCTTGCTGCATCGCCCACGCCCTCCTTACCACAACTGAGCACTGTCCGGGGCCAATATGGCGATTGCGAACTCAAACGCCCCATTGCCAGTCCGCGCAGGGGGAGGTGCTTCCAAGCCGCGTCTTGGGGCTTCGCCGGTGTCGTGAGGCACCCACAGCCGGGGACCTGTAACCCCTTGTGGGGTGCTTGTACCCCCGTTTTAACCCCCGGAAACCGACTACGGACGCGGCGACGCCGACACCCTCACCCCCGCCGCCTGCGGGCGGCACCCCCTCTCCCCATCCGAGGAGAGGGGGAAGAGCCGCTATAAGCGCTTCTGCTTGTAACCCAATGCGGTGGCGGGGTTCCAGTCCGCGCAGGCGGACTTCGTGGCCGGAGGCCATCCAGCCGGGATTTCAATCCAACGGCATCCCACGCCCAACCAATTCCGCCAGGGTGCTCAACCAGTCAATCTCCACATCAACCCCGGACGCCGCCGCATCACCGCTGCCCCACTCGGGCGGATGCGCCCACCGTCGCGCTTGCCCCAACCGCCGCGAACGTCGCCAGCGCCCGCTCGATCTCCCCCTCGGTGATACCGTAGTGCGTCACGAGGCGCATCCGGTTCCCGACGTAGGGGGACGAGACCATGATGTTCTGCGCCTTCAGCGCGGCGGCGAGCGCCTGCGGATCGGTCCCGGCGGGCGGCTCGCAGAAGAAGATGTTCGTCTCCACTTCCTCGCGGTCGATCGTCCAGCCGAGGTCGCGCAGCCCGGCGGCGAGGTGCCGCGCGTTGGCGTGGTCCTCCGCCAGCCGCGCCACCATGTGATCGACGGCGTAGAGCCCCGCCGCCGCGACGATCCCCGCCTGTCGCATCCCCCCGCCGACCGCCTTGCGATTCCGCCGCGCCTCCGCGATGAAGTCGGCTGGGCCGACGAGCAGCGAGCCGACCGGCGCGGCGAGTCCCTTGGAGACACAGAACTGAGCGGTATCGGCGTAGCCCGCGATCTCACCGGCCGGGACGCCGAGCGCGATCGCCGCGTTGAAGAGGCGCGCGCCGTCCATGTGGACCCGCAGCCCGCGATCGCGCGCCACCTGCGTGACCGCCGCCAACTCGGCCAGCGGCATCACCCAACCGCCATGCGGCTGCTCCACGATCAGGAGGCGCGAGCGGGTGTAGTGCGCGTCGTCGGGGTGGATCGCGGCGGCGACCTCCGCCGGGTCGAGCCGCCCGCGCGTCTGCGAGACGGTCCAGGTGGTCACCCCGCCGAAGCGCGCCGAGCCGCCCCCCTCCGAGGCGTAGGTGTGCGTGCCGCGCCCGCAGATCAACTCGTCCCCGGCGCGGCAGTGGGTCAGCACCGCCAGCAGATTGCCCATCGTGCCGGTCGGGACGAAGAGGCCCGCCTCCTTGCCGAGGATCGCCGCCGCACGCTCCTCCAGCGCCCGCACCGTCGGGTCTTCGCCGTAGACATCGTCGCCGAGGGCGGCGTCCGCGATCGCCTGGCGCATCTCCGGCGACGGCAGGGTGACGGTGTCGCTCCGCAGATCGATGATCTGGTCCATAATCCTCTTCCTCCGCCGTAGCGTGTCAGTTGCCAGCCGTCCGGGCATTATACCGATCGGGACGAAGGGCGGGAAATGACACTTCAGCGAGGTAGCGCCCTCTCAACTGATCCCAGTAGCCAATCAGTGCCGTATTATCCAGTGACAATATGAATCACCTCACCAATTCCAAGGAGATGGAACACGGATGATCGTCCCGATTCGCGATCAGTATCTCGAAGGCGCAAAGGTTGCCCATACCGAACTTGTGGTACTTCCGAAGGAGGAAGCTGAGCAACTTCGCTCGCAGGTCGCAGAGCGCTTTGCCCGAAGTCAGGTGAGTTGGCTATGGGAGCGCTTCGTCGATGCTGTCGCAATACAAGATGACAAATCGTGGAAATGGGTCGATGACTATATTGCAGGCTCAGAGACAATCATCTTTTTCAACAAGTTTGACGATTCAACCATCTTCGTCCTTCCAGCAGGATCGCGCCTTGTCCCGATCCTTCGTGAGACGTACCTGAGCGAGTTTTACTTGACGAATAGCCGAGCCGACTATTTGCTCTGTTACAACCATCATGGCTACCTGATTGCGAACTGGAACCGCGCGCGAATGGCTCAGTCAGCGCATAGCGAATATGCCTTCGCAGAATGAGTGACTAAGCGACTTCGAGACAATGCTTCGGCGCTATCAGAGCCTATCGCACCACCATCACCCGCGCCCAGTGCGGCGGCAACGTCATACGCAGTTTGCCGTCTTTGAGCGGGAAGGCTTCGTCGCCGTTGAGGAGATCGACCGCCGTGTGCGCGCCGGGGAACGGCGCGGGGATGGTGACGGTGGCCGCGTGGTCGGCGGCGTTGAGGGCCACGATCACGCGCTCGTCGCCCGACTGGCGCGCGAAGGCGAGTTGTTGGTGCGCGACCAGTAGTTCGCGGTAGTCGCCGCGCCGCAGGGCGACGAGGCGATGACGGAGGGCGGCGAAGCGGGCGAGCGCGGGGGCCAGGGCGGGATGCGGGGCGTCGCGCTCGCTCGTGGCGAGATCGAGGGCTGGGCGTAGCGCGGCGTCGCTCGTCGCGGTGCGCGCACCAGCGATGCCCCACTCGCTGCCGTAGTAGAGCGCGGGGACGCCAGGCATGGTGAAGAGGAGGGCGTAGAGCGGATAGAGCTGTGCCGGATCGGTGAGGCGGCTGGCGACCCGATCGACGTCGTGATTGTCCGCAAAGGTGTAGAGCGGCAGTCCGCGATAGGTGCCCGCCTCTCCGAACTGCTGCTTCAGGGCGTAGGCGATCTCGAAGTAGTTGGCATCGACGTGGCTCGAATACAAACCCTTGTAGCAGACGTAGTTGGTCGTCGCGTCGAGGCCACCGGGGTAGGCCCATTGCCGATAGTCGCCGTGGATCACCTCGCCAAGGAGCCAGAAATTGGGGCGCAGCGCGCGGCAATGGGTCGCCAGGGCGCGGATGAAGTCCTGGTCGAGGGCGTAGGCGACGTCGAGGCGCAGGCCGTCGATCCCGAAGTCGCGCACCCAGGCGTCTATCGCTCCGAAAATGTGTGCGCGCACGTCGGAATGGCCCAGGTTCAGCGTCACCAGTTCGTAATGCCCCTCCCAGGCGTCGTAGGTGAAGGGATCGCCGAGGGGGCTGCGCGCATCGAAGCGCACGCCCGCAAACCACTCGCGGTAGGGCGATGCCTCGCCGCGCGCCTGGAGATCGCGGAAGGCCCAGAAGTCGCGCCCGACGTGGTTGAAGACGCCATCGAGGATCAGCCGCATCCCGCGCGCGTGCAGGTCGGCGCTGAGGTCGCGCAACGTCTCGTTCGTCCCCAGCCGCCGATCGAGCCGGTAGTAGTCGGCGGTGTCGTAGCCGTGCGCGCTCGACTCCCAGACCGGCCCCAGGTAGAGGGCGTTGACACCGAGCGCGATGAGATGGGGCAGCCACTCGTGGAACGCCGCCAGGCGCGGGATCGGCGGGCTGACGAAGTCGTTGTGCGGGGAGGCACCGGCCCAGCCGAGCGGGTAGAGGTGGTAGAAGATCGCGTCCCTGGCCCAATCGCTCATGCGTCCAATCCCTTCTGTCGTTCCCAACGTGTCCTATAGCGCCGCCTCAGGCTCACGAAGCGGCTCGGCCTTCTATACCGAGCGGTATGCTCACGCGGGCAAAAAAGATCGTACCCCTCGCGCTCAGGAGAAGATCCCGTGCATGAACTGGCGCACCGCGTGGCGGGTCAGCGCGGCGTCTGGTTGCAGATAGTCGTTCAGCAGCAGCGCGGCGTAGGTGTTCAGCAGGCCGAGAAAGGTCAGCGCATAGGCGCGCTGTCGCCCGACCATGTTGCCGTGATCCTGCGCCGCTCGCGCAAAGAACGCCGCGAAGAAGCGCTGCTGCCGCTCGGTGTACGGCATGATCGCCGCGAAGGCTTCGCTCTGCGGTGGCGCGAACCAGAGCGCCAGTTGCAGGCGATAGAGATCGCGATGCCGCGCGGCGAACGCGAAGTAGACGTTGGCGTAGGCGGTCAGCGGGTCGAGCAGATCGCGGCTGTACGGGGCCGCGTCATCAAGCGCGGCGAAGAAGGCGGCGAAACCCTCGGCGAGCAACGCATCGAGGAGGCCGCGCTTGCTGCCGAAATAGTGGTAGAGGGTCGGTTTGGTGACCCCCACCGCCTCCGCGACTTGCTGCACCCCGACCGCTTCGTAACCGTGCCGCGCGAAGAGATGCGTGGCGACCAGCAGCAGCTTCGCACGATTATCCTTCGGCTCGCCCACGGCATCCTTCCTCGATCCAGGGGAGTATACCGATCGGTACACACAGAAGCAAGGGGTGTGGCGAAGGTCGCCGTCACCGGGCGGGTTGGCTATGGTACAGTGCCGCCCATACCGCCAGCAGCGAACGACGACCGTGCCAGAGAGGGGCTTTAACCCATGCAGAGTGACACCGCGAGCGCCTCGCTCTCCTTCGGCGGTACGACGATCACCGTCATTGGCCTCTACCGCTACCCGATCAAGTCCTGCGCCGGGATCGCGCTGACGGAAGCGCGACTGGAACCGCGCGGCATCCGCCACGACCGCGAGCTGATGATCGTGGATGCGGCGACCGACGGTTTCCTGACACAGCGCGAAGCCCCGCGCATGGCGCTGATCGCGCCGCAGATCGCGGACGGCGCGTTGCGGGCGCACGCCCCCGGCATGGCCGAGCTGATCCTGCGGATCGCGGAGGATGGGCCGACGCGTGAGGTCGGCATCTGGCGCGACCGGTGCATGGCGGTCGATCAGGGGGGCGAGGCAGCGGCGTGGCTGAGCGCTTTCCTCGATCGCCCCTGCCGCCTCGTGCGGATGGTCCCCGAGTTCGTGCGCCCCGTCGATCCGACCTACGCCGCGCCGGGCGATCAGGTCGGGTTCGCCGACGGCTTCCCCTGCCTGCTGATCGCGGAGGAATCGCTAGCCGACCTCAACACGCGCCTCAGCGAGCCGCTGCCGATGAATCGGTTCCGCCCGAACATCGTCATCGCCGGCGGTGCGCCGTTCGGCGAGGACCGCGTGGGCCGCCTGCGGATCGGCGCGGTCGAGTTCGCCGCGCCGAAGTCGTGCGCCCGTTGCACGATCACGGTCGTCGATCAGGCGACCGGCGCGACCGGCAAGGAGCCGCTACGAACCTTCGCCACCTTCCGCAAGGTCCGGCGCGGCGTGCTGTTCGGCCAGAACCTGATCCACGCCGGGGTCGGCACGATCCGCGTCGGGGACCGCGTGGAGGCATTGGAGGCGAAGGAGCCGGAGGAGTAGACACAGATCACGAGACGCACGAAGAAAGCAACTCGTTGAGGACAACGAATGTCTACATGGCGCAGGCTAGCTCTCGCGTTCTTCCCCGAGGAGCGACGGACGCTACAGCGTCCGCTATATATTGACTCGTATTACTCGCTCTATTCGTGGGTATTCTTACCGCGATGTCGCGAGGCCCATGCGGCGGGCGATCACCGGACGCTGCGAAAGATTTATGCACACGCCGAATGGTGCCTCCGTCAGAATGAACGCGCCTGGGATCTCGCCATTGCGGTCCGCGTCTGCTTCTACGAGCACCTGTTCGATCGACGCGAGGATTGGGAGCGCGTCATCCCCTATCTCTCAGCCAAGGTCTACGAGGGTTGTTGGCCGATCTGGGAGTATCGCTGGAAGTTTTGGACCGCACGCTTCGGTGCGGAGGAGACGCGACGCTTGCGCCAATTGCTGACCGCTGGTGAGGCGCGAGCGCAGGAAACGAGGAGGAACACGATGGCCGCAGGGGAACAGATCGACATGGAACAGTGGCTCGGGACAGCCGCCGAACTGGAAGAGGCGGCGGCGCTGACCGCGCACCTCGTCGCGATCCGCAGCTTCCCCGGCGAGGAGGGCGCGGTGCAGCAGGCCGTCGCCGACTGGTTCGCCGCACAGGGGCTGACGCCGGAACTCGCGCCGACGAGTGGGGCGCACCCGAACGTGATCGTGCGGGTCGCGAATGGTGTCGGCCCGACCCTCCTGCTGAACGGCCACACCGATACGGTTCTGGCGGCGCAGGGGTGGTCGTGCGACCCCTGGCGAGGGCGGCGCGACGGCGACCGTTTCTACGGCCTTGGCGCGGCGGACATGAAATCGGGCGTGGCTGCTGCCATGCTGGCAACGCGGGCGCTCGCCCGCGCGCCGGGGCGCTGGTCCGGCACCGTCATCTTCACCGCCGTGATGGACGAGGAAGCCTTCTCGATCGGCGCGCGGGCGCTGGTGGAGCTGGGCATCCAGGCCGATTACTGCGTCGTCACCGAGCCGATGCACGAGCCGCCGATGATCGGCGGGGTCGGCAAGGTGCTGGTGCGCGGCGAGGTGACCGGCAAATCGTCGCATGCCTCGATGCCAGACGAAGGGATCAACGCGGCGGAGGAGGCGGCGCGGCTGATCGCGCAGCTCGCCGCGATGCCGCTCGGCCAGCATCCACGGATGCGGTCGAGCCAGGCGGTCCTCTCGCTGCACAGCGGCAACGAGCAGTACGTGATCACCGTGCCGGAGCGGGCCACCTTCACGATCAACCGGCATACCGTCCCCGGCGAGACGGGCGAGACGATCCTGGCGGAGATGCGCGCCCTGGCCGACTCGCTCGATTCCCCGGCGCAGTTCGCGTTCGCCATCGACCCGCCCTACTACCCCGCCTGGGAACTCGACGCCGCGCACCCCTTCGCCGCCGACTTCGCGCGCGCCTACGCCGCCGAGTTCGGCCACGCGCCAGAGTGGGGCTACGCGCGGCATGTGGCGGACGCCAACTACTTCGCGGCGGACCTCGGCATCCCCACGCTACAATTCGGGCCGCACGGCTACGGTTTCCACCAGTGCGACGAATGGGTCGATCTGCCGAGCATCGCGGCGACGATCCGCGTGATCCTGAGACTGGCGACGGATATCCTCCATTAGCAGCCAACAGGTACACCGGATGGAGGGATGGGGGTGGACGATGACCGCAGATAGGCAGCACGAACAAGCAGCGTGGCTAGAAAACGCGGCGGACCAGGAGGAAGCGGCGGCGCTGACCGCGCACCTCGTCGCGATCCGCAGCTTCCCCGGCGAGGAGGGCGCGGTGCAGCAGGCCGTCGCCGACTGGTTCGCCGCACAGGGGCTGACGCCGGAACTCGCGCCGACGAGCGGGGCGCACCCGAACGTGATCGTGCGGGTCGCGAATGGTGTCGGCCCGACCCTCCTGCTGAACGGCCACACCGATACGGTTCTGGCGGCGCAGGGGTGGTCGTGCGACCCCTGGCGAGGGCGGCGCGACGGCGACCGCTTCTACGGCCTCGGCGCGGCGGACATGAAATCGGGCGTGGCTGCTGCCATGCTCGCCACCCGCGCCCTCGCCCGCGCGCCGGGGCGCTGGTCCGGCACCGTCATCTTCACGGCGGTCGTCGATGAGGAGGCGTATTCGGTCGGCGCGCGGGCACTGGTGGAGCTGGGATTACAGGCCGACTACTGTGTCGTCACCGAGTCGTCGTGGGAGAACCCGACGATCGCCGGGGTCGGCAAGGTACTGGTACGCGCCGACATCACCGGCAAGGCGGCGCACGGCTCCTGGCCGCAGGATGGCATCAACGCGGCGGTGGAGGCGGCGAAGCTCGTGGCCCGCCTGGATGACATGACGCTCGGGCAGCACCCGCACTTGCGGGCGACCCAATGCCTCCTCTCGCTCTATGGCGGTAACGAGCAATACGTGATCACCGTGCCGGAGCAGGCGCGGTTCACGATCAACCGCCACATCGTGCCGGGCGAGACCGGCGAGAGCGTCCTGGCGGAGATGCGTGCCCTGGCGGCGGCGTTAGGTTCCCCCGCCGCTTTCGACTTCGCGATCGATCCGCCCTACTATCCCGCCTGGGAGCTTGCCCCCACGCATCCCTTCATGGACCATTTCGCCGCCGCGTACACCCCCGAGGTCGGCCACGCGCCGATCTGGAGCTACAATGCCGGGGTCGCCGACACGAATTACTTCGCCACCGATCTCGGCATCCCCACGATCCAGTTCGGTCCGCACGGCGGCGGCTACCACCAAAAAGACGAGTGGGTAGAGCTGCCGAGCATCGCCGGGACCGCGCGCGTCTTGCTGCGCCTGGCGACCGATCTCCTGCGCTGACCGGTTGCTCGCCCTCTCGGTGCCGGCAGGCGCGGGTGGCCCTCACCCCGGCACCGAGAGGGGGATGTGCCGTTGCCCTCACCGGTAGTTCCCCCGATGAGGGCGGAGGATCGTACTTGTCTGCCAGCTCTTCAGTCCGCGCAGGCGAACTTGTACCTCCTTGCGGGATGCTTCAATTTTCACGACGGAAACAAACGGAGCGGATGCGCCGCCGTTTCGCCCCCTCCCAGCAATTCAGCTACACTATCGCGCGATCGGCCCGCTCCAGAGTTGGCATGACAACTGCGGAAGAGGGCTACCGAACGAGAGGATGGAGGGCGCGATGCACCGTGCGTACCATCGCTGGCACAGCCCGTCGCTCGGGCGCGACATGGAACTCCTCGTCTATGGTCACGCTGGTGCGCGCGTCCTGGTCTTCCCCACATCGCAGGGGCGCTTCTACGAGTGGGAAGACCGGGGGATGATCGAGGCGCTCGCCGACCAGATCGAGCGCGGCTGGTTTCAGCTCTGCTGCGTGGACAGCGTCGATGCGGAGAGCTGGTACGCGCGCCGCAAGCACCCCGGCGACCGCGCCTGGCGACACGCGCAATATGATGCCTATCTGCGCGACGAAGTGCTCCCCCTGACCAGCGCGATCAACGACAATCCCTACCTGATCGCCACCGGCACCTCGTTCGGAGCCTATCACGCCGCCGTGTTCGCCTTCCGCTACCCGCATCTCGTCGGGCGGATGCTCGGGATGAGCGGGCTGTACGACATCCGCCGCTTCGTCAGCGGCTACCACAACGAGACGATCTACCGCTACAATCCGGTCGAGTCGATCGCGGGCGAGCACGAGCCCTGGCGACTTGACGCGCTGCGCCGCCAGGACATCATCCTCGTGACCGGGCAGGACGACGCTTTCCGCGAGAACAACCAGTACATCTCCGGCCTGCTCTGGGACAAAGGCATCGGCAACGCCCTCCGCCTCTGGGACGGCTGGGCGCACGACTGGCCCTGGTGGCGGCAGATGCTCCGCGCCTACATCGGCGGGCACGACTAGTGGGTCACGCGACATATAAGTGGTGATCGCTCGACTCTCGTTTTTCCGCAGCAGCACTGGTCATTCGACCAGCATAGGCAGTAGCTGATCGCCACTCAATTGCGGCGTGACCCACTAGGCGCATGACGAGGTCGCCTCAGAGATGCAGAGACACAGAGAACGCGAATAAGGGACGGAACAGGAGGCGCAGAGACGCCGAGGACGAAGGGAGAGAGAAGGGAAGGAACGAAAGATGAAGAAGGGGATCGCGCCATGCCTTCATACTTCGTCGTTCGTACTTCGTGCTTTCTCGCTCACCGCCGACCGCAGACCGCCGACGTATCAAGGAGGACACGATGGTGCTGAAAATTGGGCTGATCGTGGGGCGCGAATGGTCGTTCCCACCGGCATTCATCGAGGAAGTGAACCGCCGCGATGAAGGGGTGATCGCGGAGTACGTCACCCTCGGCGGGACGCGAATGGACGAGCCGTGCGAGTACGCGGTGATCATCGACCGCATCTCGCACGAGGTTCCCTACTACCGCAGCTACTTGAAGCAGGCGGCGCTCCAGGGCGCGACGATCGTCAACAACCCCTTCATGTGGACGGCGGACGACAAGCTCTTCGAGGCGGCGCTGGCGACGAGCCTCGGCATCGCCTCGCCCAAGACCCTCGCCCTGCCGAACAAGGAATACGTCCCCGGCATCAATCACGACGAGAGCCTGCGGAACCTGGCTTACCCGCTCGACTGGGACCGCATCATCGACTACATCGGCCTGCCGTGCATCCTCAAGGACGCGCACGGCGGCGGCTGGCGCGATGTCTACGTCTGCCACACGATCGAGGAGGTCTGGGAGCACTACAACAATTCCGGCCTGCTGACGATGATCCTGCAAGAGTTCATCGAGTGGGAGCAGTTCGTCCGCTGCATCGTCCTCGGCCAGGAAAACGTGCTGCCGATCCGCTACGATCCGAGCGAGCGCAAGTACCACGTCGATCACGATCACCTCACGCCGGAGTTAGGGCAGCGGATCGTGGACGAGTCGCTGAAGCTCTGCCGCGCGCTCGGCTACGACATGAACTCGATGGAATGGGCGATCCGCGATGGCGTCCCCTACGCGATCGATTTCATGAACCCCGCGCCCGATATGGACATCAACTCCCTCGCCCCACACTACTTCGAGTGGGCCGTGAAAGGGATGGCCGACATGGCGATCACGCTGGCGAAGGCGCCGCGCCCGCAGGCCGCCACCATGCGCTGGGACGGGTTCTTCGCGGGCCGCAATGCAGTACCGGCGACGGTGAGCGCGGCCACCCCGGCCACCACCGCCCCATCCACGCCGCCCGCCCGGGCGCTCGGCCCGTCCGATTCCGCCCCGCCAGAATCTACCGGGACAACGGCGAGCGTGCCAGCCGCTGTGCGCGCCACGGGGGCCACGCCCGCCGCAGCCCTCGGCCCCGCCGACTCGGCCCCGCCGGAGGGCGCTATGCCCCCGGCCAGCGCGCCCGCCGCGACCGCCGGTGTGCCGGAGGAGGCGAGCGCCGCGCCACCGAAGCGGCGACGGAAGGCGACCGCCATCGCCACGGCTGAGGATGCGCCTGCGGGAGAGGGTATGGCCCCGAAGGCTCCGTCGCGGCGCGAGAAGACCACCTGAGTGCTGCGTCTCGCAAATAGTGGTGGGGGTGTCCCTTCCCCCGCTCCTCGGCTGGGCGGGTGCCCTTTGGGCGGACGAGCCGGGGGTGAGGGTGGTCGCGGCGCTGCCTCCGGGGGTTGAAATGCCCCGGAGGGCAGCCACTACCCCGGAGGGCAGCCACCACCCGTGAAGGGCACAATGCCCCCGGCTGCGGGCAGCCATAGGCGGCACCATCCCAGTGCATCAGCCAGAAGAACCAGCAAGGCTCCTTCCCCTGGGCGGCGGGGATGAGGGTGCCCGGTTGCCGCCGATCCCTACCGCTATTAGTGAAACGAAGCACCAGGAGTGCGATAGTATGGGGCGGGCGAGCGTGGCCCGCCCCATGCGCTAACCGAGTGGAGGCGCGGATGGCCTTGTGGCAGGCGATCGAGCACTATCACGAACTCCTGACCGACGAGTTGGGCGCGGAGTCGCAGGGGCATCTGGAGCAGCAGCAGCGCGCGCGCGGCCTCACCTTCGGCGACCGCCCGCTGACGACAGTCCTGCGCCCGCGCTTCCTCACCCCCGAGCAATACCGACTCCTTCAGGGGCGGGTCCGCTTGCTGATGCGCGCTTTCGACCGCGCCTACGCGGCGGCGCTCGCCGATCCGACATTCCGGGCGCAGCTCGGCCTGACCGAGTGGGAAGAGCGCCTGATCGCGATCGACCCCGGCTATCGCGAGCCCCACCCGCTCGCCCGCCTCGACGCCTTCTTCGTCAACGAGCGCGGCGGGCTGCGCTTCATGGAGTTCAACGGCGAGGTCCCCGCCGCCCCGGCCTACAACGATGTCCTCTCCGAACTCTTCCTCGGCCTGCCGATCATGCGCGACTTCTTACGGCGCTACGAGGTGCGCCCGATCTCCGCGCGGCACAGCACCATGCACGCCCTGATCGGCACCTATCAGCAATGGCTCGGTCGCCGCGAGCGCCCGCGCATCGCCATCCTCGATTGGCGCGAGGTGCCGACCTATAGCGAATTCCTCCTCTTCCAGGACTATTTCGCGGCGCAGGGCTACGAGTGCCGGATCGTCGATCCGCGCGAGGTGGAGTATCGCGGCGGCAGGCTCGTCGCGGGCGATTTCACGATCGACCTGATCTACAAGCGGGTGCTGATCAACGAACTGGTGGAGCGCGGCGGCCTCGACCATCCGGTGATCCGCGCCGTCAACGATGGCGCGGCCTGCATGGTCAATCCGTTCCGCTGCAAGATCCTCCACAAGAAGGCCAGCCTGGCGGTCCTCAGCGACGAGCGCAACGCCGATATCTACAGCCCCGAGGAGCGCGAGACGATCGCCACGCACATCCCCTGGACCCGGCGCGTCGCGGAGCGCACCACGGCCCATAGGGGGCAGCCGGTCGATCTCGTCCCCTACATCAGCCAATATCGCGAGGGGTTGGTCCTCAAAGCCAACGACGAGTACGGCGGCAAGGGCATCTTCCTCGGCTGGGAAACGAGCCAGGAGGAGTGGGACGCGACGCTCCGCCTAGCCCTCACGCAGCCGTTCGTGGTCCAGGAGCGCGTGCCACTGCCAAGCGAGCCCTATCCGAGCATGGTGGACGGGAAGGTACAGATTCTCGACCGCTTGCAGGACACCAACCCGTATGTCTTCTATGGCGAGTACATGGAGGGGTGCCTGACCCGGCTCTCGACGCAGGCATTGCTCAACGTCACGGCGGGGGGCGGCTCCACCGTGCCGACCCTGCTCGTCGAACCGCGCGACTGAGGGGTGGGATGACCCCTCCCCCGGCCCCTCCCCTGAAGGGGGAGGGGTGACTTGGCGGCGACACGGCGGCGATGGGGGGAACCGTCGGCATCCCACCGCCCCTTACCCGCCCTCTTTAGGCGAGGGTCGCCGCCGTAGCGGCGGGGAGGGGTCGCCCCCCGACACGTCTCGTTACGGAGGCAGCGATGAAAGCGCCATCCCTCACACTGGGCATCGAAGAGGAATACCAGATCATCGACCCGCAGACGCGCGAACTGAAGTCGTACATCACCGAGATTTTGGAGGAAGGCCGCCTGATCCTGCTGGAACAGATCAAGGCCGAGATGCACCAGTCGATCGTGGAGGTCGGGACGCAGGTCTTCCAGACCCCCGCCGAGATTCGGGGCGAACTGGCCCGCCTGCGCCGCGCGCTGATCGAGCTGGCCGGGAGCAAGGGGCTGGCGATCGCCGCCGCCGGCACGCACCCCTTCTCCTCCTGGCACACGCAGGAGATCACCCCGTTCGACCGCTACATCGGCGTCAAGGAGGACATGGGCGAACTGGCCCAACGCCTGCTGATCTTCGGGACGCACATCCACATCGGCATCGAGGACCGCGAGTTCATGATCGACGCGATGAACGTCGTGCGCTACATGCTCCCGCACCTCCTCTGTCTCTCCACGAGTTCGCCCTTCTGGATGGGGCGGAACACCGGGCTCAAGTCCTATCGCAGCACGATCTTCCGCAACTTCCCGCGCACCGGTATCCCGCGTATCTTCAATTCCTGGTCGGATTACACCGGGCTGATCGATACGATGGCCCGGACGCACTGTATCCCCGACGCCAGCAAGATCTGGTGGGATGTGCGCCCGCATCACGCCTTCCCGACGCTGGAGATCCGCATCTGCGACATCTGCACGCGCGTCGATGAGGCGATCTGTCTCGCCGCGATCCTCCAGGCGATCGTGGCGAAGGTCTGGAAACTGCGCCGCGACAACCTGACCTTCCGCCTCTACCCCTCCGAGTTGATCGAGGAGAACAAGTGGCGCGCGGTGCGCTATGGCCTCGAGGGCAAGATGGTGGACCTGGGGCGCGAGGAGGAGTTGCCCGCGCGCACGCTGATCCGCGAGATCGTCGAGTGGTTCATCGCCGATGTGGTGGACGAACTCGGCAGCCGCCGCGAGGTCGAGTACGTCTACCGCATCCTCGATGAGGGGACGAGCGCCGATCGCCAACTCGCCACCTACGCGCGGACCGGCGACCTGAAAGACGTGGTCGATCAACTGATCCGCGAGACCGCCGAAGGGGTTGTGCCCGCCTGAGACGTGCGCTATAAACGTTGCCACGAGGGACTGCCCCCGACCGGGAACAAAAACCCGGTCGGGGGCGTCTCTACCGTTATCTTCGGAAGAGGGCGGTTTGTTCGCATGTGGCGAGGGCCGTCCGCTCATTCAACGTACGCAGGAGGGTAGACAACATTATGACACCCCGTGGTACGAACACGCCCGAGCACAATGACCCCGTCCTTGTGCAATTGGCTACCGAATGGACCCGCAAAGGGCTCTCCCGGCGCGATTTCGTGCGTCTCACCGGAGCGGGGGTCGGCGCGGCCACGCTGACCGCGCTCCTCGCCGCCTGCGGCGCGGCGGAGACGCCCACGACCGCCCCGGTCGCATCCACCGCGCCATCGGTGGCACCGTCCACGGCGGCTTCGGTGGCCCCCACGGCGGCGACCGGTGGTGCGGCATCGGCGGCACCGAGTGCCACGAGCGGCGGTGTGGCGACGCGCGCCGCGACCGCGAGCGGTGCTGCCGGTACTCCGGCGGCGGGCGGCGCGAGCGGCCAGCCGAGCGGCGGCAAATTCAGCACCCTGGAGCCGGTCGGCAAAAAAGGCGGCACGCTGGTCGAGACGGTGGTCGCCGACGCCAAGACCAACAACTCGATGCTCTCGACCGATGTCCCTTCCAACGACCGCATCTCGATCCAGTTCAGCCCGCTCCTCGCGCTCAACCCCGACACCGCCCTCCCCTTCCCGGTGCTGGCGACCGACGTACCGACGCGCGAGAACGGCGGCATCGCGCAGGACGGCCTAACCTACACCCTGAAGCTGCGGAAAGACGTGAAGTGGCACGACGGCCAGCCCTTCACCAGCAAGGACGTCGTCTTCACCTATCAGACGCTCGCCAAGAAGGACCTCGGCTCGCCGCGCACCGCCGAGGTGAACGAGCGGATCGATACGGTCACGACACCAGACGATTACACGGTTGTCTTCAAGCTGAAGAAGGTCGTCGCGCCTTTCCTGGTCAGCAATCTTTCCGGCACCAACTACGCCATCGTCCCGGAGCACATCCTGGGCAGCGTCCCGGTCGATCAGATCAAGCAGCACCCGTTCAGCATCGGCGATGCGAAGGCGTCGATCGGGACCGGGCCGTTCAAGTTCAAGGAGTGGACGAAGGACGACCACGCCACCTTCGTCAAGAACACCGCTTACTTCGGTGGCGAGCCGGCCCTCGACCAGTACATCTTCAAGGTGGTGAAGGACCAGGACGTGGTCGTCGCCAACCTCAAGACCGGCGAGGGCGACTTCGGCGCGATCTCGCCGGGCGTGGTCGAGGATGTCAGCAAGGTGGCCTCGCTGACGGTCGCGAAGTACGACACCTACGGCTTCACCTTCTACTCGCACCAGCTCGACGCGGCCAAGACGACCCTTTTCCAGCAGAAGGAAGTGCGGCAGGCGCTCGCCTACGCCCTCGACCGCGACGCGATGGTCCAGGCGATCTACAACGGCTTCGCGGTGATCGGCAAAGGCACGATGCCGACCCTCTCCTTCGCCTACGCGCCCGATCAGATCACCGCCAACTACACCTACGACACCAAGAAGGCCGAGCAGTTGCTGGACGCCGCCGGCTGGATCAAGGGGGCGGACGGTATCCGCGCCAAGGACGGCAAGAAGCTCCAGTTCACCCTCTGGACCGGTAATATCAGCAAGGTCTTCGGGCAACTGATCACGGTGATGCAGCAGCAGTGGAAGGCGATCGGCGTCGATGCCACGCCGAAGGTCGAGGAGTGGAACGCCTTCCTCTCCCGGATCACGGAGACGCACGACTTCGAGATGTTCCTGGTCGGCTTCAGTTGGGGCGTCGACCCCGATCAGACGACCATGTGGGCCAGTCAGTCGTACAACGGCGGCTTCAACATGGGCAAGTACGCCAACACCCAGGTCGATCAATTCCTCGCGCAGGGGCTCACCGAGCTCGATACCGCGAAGCGCAAGGCGATCTACGTCCAGATGCAGAACATCCTGATGGATGAATTGCCGAACATGGTCCTCGCCTTCCCGCAGGCGCTCGCGGCGGTCAACAAGCGCGTCAAGAACTTCTACCCGAACGCGGTCGGCTTCCGCTGGAACATCGAGAAAGTCTGGCTAACCGACGGCAAGTAGATCCTTCAAGTAGCGTAACGAAACCCCGGTGCGGACTTGTCTCTGCGCCGGGGCTTCGTTACGTCAACGTGCGAATAGGCGTGCGCGGCGCGCGCATGTAGAATGGGCACGCCGCCGTGGACGGTGGGTGCGCGGCACCGCAGCGGTGCCGCGCGAATGAGCGCCATGAAGGGGAGGACCGAATGGGTACGATGCCGGGTGTCCCGACGCTGGAGCATTTCGGGCTGTGCGCGCCGCGCGACAAGTTCGAGGCGCTGCTGAAGTTCTACGAGGGGGTCTTCGGCTGGCACCGCATCCGCGAGGTCGGCGACACGATCGTCTTCATCGGCGACGGCCAAGGGGGACGGCTGGAGCTGATCGTCAACGACGTGCCGCCGCTCGCCAGGCCGCACCACGGTGCCTTCGTGCTGCCGATGGAGCACTATGACGCCGCGCGCGCCGCGCTGACCGACGGCGAGGCGGAGATCGTCGTGGAGCAGACCTCGCCCTCCGGCGACCGCCTCCTCTTCTTCAACGACCCTGCCGGGAACTACATGCAGATTGTCTTCCGCATCGAAGCGCTCGGTAAGTAGCGCGAGTGGGGCAATAGTCAGTAGTC
>JAABUM010002294.1_pt1 | contig 25975 bp, 17 predicted proteins | sample 5559161 | NCBI WGS metagenome assembly JAABUM01 (sample SAMN10711868, study PRJNA513369) | rock metagenome | isolation source: Antarctica rocks | place: Antarctica: Victoria Land, Siegfried Peak nord
TCCGCTGCATGCCGCTACCGCCCGGGCAACATAACGGCCAGCGCCGAGCATGGGGAACCACGCGGCTCGCACGCCGTTGATTGTCAACTCGGCGAGGTCGTTTCGACTGGTTCCGGGGAGTACTCGTCGTGCGCCGATAATGCCGATTATCGGCGTACTACGGTCTTCACTGCTCCCGCGCCGTGCCGGGTGCGTCATCGGGGCCCAGCTGTCGGGGGCAATCATTCGCTCGTCTTCGACGACAAAGCTTGAAAAAGTCAGCTATCGAATGAAGGCAGGTACATACGGGTGCGCAGCGCGGTAAGGCCCCGTTCGGTCGCTGACGCGTGCCCCTCGTCGCTGGTCACCAGCACCCGACCCCCGTGACCGATGACCTCGCCGTGCCGAAAGACGATGGCGCCGCCGGCAATGGTGACCTCGGGCAACCGATGAGAACCGAGTACGACAAGGTCTGCGGCATCTCCGGGTTGCAGGCGTCCGCGGTCCAATCCGAGCATGCGCGCTGGTGCGACGATCGCGCGCTGCAGGAGTTCCTGCATGGTCATCACCTGCCAGTCGACCAGGGTGAGACCCATCGGGAGGGTGACGTTGCGGGGGATTCCCCCTCCGTCTGAGCACAGGTGTGCCACCAGCGGTGCCCCGTCTCGGCGGGCGTTCAGCAGGGCCAGCGTTGCGCCGAGGTGGTTCACGGGCAGACACACCATTGTTCGGGTCGCGGCGGCACGCCAGACCTCGATGCCATGTTCGCGGTAGGTCAGCTCACCGCTGGGGCTCACCACGCCGCCCTGCCCGTCACCAATAGCGGCCTCCAGGCCCCCGCTGTCATCCGCATAGCCAAGTCGGCGCAGGTGGCGGGCGGTCGCCGCGCTGGCCAGCGCCCCGTCTACCACTTCTGCTGGGCACCCGTTCAGCGTGCTCAGGTAGCACTCCGTGGTCAGGCTCGGATGCAGTCGCAACGATTCGATGGCACGCGAGGCTTCCTCGGCATCGTCGTGTACTTCTCCGCGCACGTAAGAGTTGAGGTGGGCGAGGTAGGCCGGTGCGTCGCCCAGCAAGGTGATGGCTTCTTGCATGCCCTCGAAGTCACCGGGGGTGCGCGTTGAGCCGGCATGCACGGCAAGCAGGAAGTCTTTTCGGGCAGCGACGATGTCGGCCAGCGTGCTGATCGACTCGGGGTGCAGCGGGAAGTGGCCGCCCAGCACCTTCACGCCCAGCGCGCCACCGGCCAGGGACCCCTCCACGGTAGCCGCCAGGTTCTGCTCTGCCCGACCGGGCGCGACGGCCTCGAGACTGCCGATGAGTAGGCCCGCTCCCTGGGTTGCCACGGTCTCGAACACGTCGTGCACCGGGCCGGCGAAATCGACCGCCGTGGTCACACCCGCGGCGGCGAGCAGGCGTTGGCCGTGCGCGCAGCCGAATGCCTTGGACAGGTGCACATGCGGATCGACGATGCCGGGAAGGACCAACTTGCCGTCTGCATCGATCGTGCGCGCGGCGCTGATCCGTGCGAGCCGAGGTGCACGCTCCACGATGCGACCCTCGGTGATCCCGAGGTCCGCACGGTGTGGACCACCGTCGGTGTCCACGATCGAACCGTTACGCACGATCAGGTCGACCCTGCTCACGAGACCGAGCCGCTCTCGGCGTTGGTAAGCCTGGGCATGGGCAGGCCCGTGATGTTGTTGCGGCGAAAGAATTGGGCATGCTTGGTGTATTCAGGCCGACCCAACAAAGAACCTACGACCAATACGATTAAGGACACGCCGAGACCGTAGAAGATCGGGTTGGCGGCGCCCAATGTGGCACCCGAGATCTGCTGGTACAGGTAGAAGGAAATGCTGATTCCACCGCCCAAGATCATGCTCGCCGTAGCCGCCGCGGTCGTCACCCGCGGCCAATACAGTGCGGCGAGCCACGGAAGCGTGACGCCGCCGACTACGCCGTAGTAGCCGAACAGCAGCAGATCGAGCACGTTTGGGATCAGGATGATCATGCCGAAGCCGATACCGATCACGATCACCACCGAGACCCGCGCGGCAATGAGCTGAGCACGCTCGGAGCCGTCCGGTCGCAGATACCGAACGAAGACGTCTTGAGTCACATTCGATGCGGCGGATAACACCTCACCTCCGCCGGAACTCATCAGGGCAGATGCCAGGGCGGCGAAGAACAACACCGACACACCGGTCGGGAATACGGCTGTGAACAGGAAAGGAAGCACCTTGCTACCGGCCAGACCCGGAGCAAGGCGATGACCCGCCATGCCTAGCAGCGGAATCAGCAGGTAGATCGGTACCATGATGACGGCGGCCACGATCGATCCCACCAATCCGTCCCGGGCGCTGCGGGCGGAGAGCAGCCGCTGGAAATAGACTTGACGGGAAAACGTGGAGGGAATCACCAGCAGGCAAAAACCCAGCGCCTCCGTTGGCGTGACGGCGAAAATATTGCCGTACTGCGCGGACTTCCCCGGCTGGTGGAGGATGTTTGCCAAACCTCCCACATGCGCGTAGACCAACGGGACCAGAATTGCCAGACCGATGATGAAGATCGCCCAGTGCAGCAGGTCACCCCAGGCGGTGCCCAGCATCCCGCCAAGGAGCACCCACACGGCCAGCACCACGGCCCCGATGGCGGCGGAGTACATCACCGACAGTCCCGTTACTAGACTGAGCAGTGCGCCAAACGCCAACAGTTGCGTCCCGATCGAGCTGACCGACTGGGTCAGGTAATAGAACAATCCCGTCGCTCGCGCTGTCTGACCGAACCTGTCCTCGAGAATCTCCGGATGAGTGACCTGTTGCATCGACGCCAACGGACGCGCCAAGAGGAGGGCCATAACTATGACACCGACAAATATCGGGCCGAGCTTCCACCACGACGAGAACCCTTGATTAGCTGCCGTGGCGGCCAGACCGATGGTGGAGCCGCCACCCAATGCCTGGGAAATCAACCCGGCGCTGATCAAATACCATGGCAGTGACTTGCTGGCGATGAAGAACGATCGGGTACTCGGCCCGGAGCGACGCCCCGCCCACACCGAGAGTGCCACCACGACTATCACGTAAGCCGTCATGCCTAGCACAAAGGGTAGATTAAACACGATCCCTCCAGCATCTCAGACAGCGAGCGCGTCACGACTGAACTGCCCGCGACACTACTGTGACCTTATAACCTCCCTTACTAGCGACGCAGCCCACGACGTCCCTGGGGTCATACTCGCAGGCCAATCGGCGTGTGATCATCGGACCTCGATTATCACACCTCAACCAAGGCCCAATATCCACAAACGTTAACCGAGATGATTCCTCAGCCGCCAATGCGAAAAACGCATGTGCTCATGCACGTAATGCACGTCCCCACTGCCCCTCCCCCATCGGGCGGAGGGAGCCCATATCGGCGCCAAGCTTCGGGAGTGGCGGCAGACCGAAGGGATGACCCTCAGCGGGGTCGCTGGGGCAGTGAACCTGTCGGCGGGCTACATCAGTCAGGTCGAACGAGGCTTGGCCAATCCATCGCTCGAGACGCTGAAGCGCCTGGCAGACGTCCTCGGCCACACCGTCGGCGAGTTGTTCTCCAACGATTCGGTCAGCGTCGGACCACTCGGGTACTCCGTATCCAAGCGCGGAAAGCGAAAGCGAATTCAGTACCCAGGATCGGGTATTGCGAACGAACTGCTCAGCCCGGACCTGCGTCACCAGATGGAAGTCATCTGGGTCGAAGCTCCACCCGGTGCGACGAGCGGCGGCCATCCCCACTCCCACGTCGGCGAGGAATGCGGCATCGTGCTGGCTGGCGAGATGATCTTCTGGGTCGGCGACGATGAAGTCCGGCTCGAAGCGGGCGACGCAATCTACCTCGACTCGGCACTCCCCCATCGGTGGACCGCGGGATCAAGCGAGATGCTGCAGGCTGTGTGGCTCATAACACCGCCAACCTTCTGACTCTATGGGGCGAGCAGTAGGCTCGCACGCTCGGCGCTGCCATGTATGGCGAGGCTGCACCGGTGGACGGACGCCGCTTCTGTGGCCGCACAGCAACACGGAAGGAGGTAAAGCGCCACTGACGAGCAGCAGTCTCGTCGTATCAGCAGGCGCCTGCGTGTCAGGGTGTCCGTTCCCATTGCAGATGAGTCAGCGGCCTGCGTGTTTGCTGGGCTGCCTCAGATAGATGGGACAGCAGACCGAATGCCTCTGATGCAACGCCTGACCCGCGGGCTACGGTGCGAACGGACAGGCGCGACGATCAACGGCATCGCGTCCGTCGAACATGCATCGGTTGCTATGGTGCTCAGATGCTGGCCAATACAGGAGAATATCGGCGATCCCGGCGGTAGAGTCCCGAGGTGCCTGAACCCCGCACCCACCACTCCCCCACGCCAGCCGCCGCGGCGCTCCCGTTGGCGGAGCTGGCGCGGACGTGGCTGACCGCTAAGCGGGCGATGGAATCATCCGAGCAGGCCACCAAGGGCCACAGCGACCGCGCCCGGCACGCCGACCTGGCCCGCTGGGGCCAGCTGCTCACCTTCGCGGACCACGAGCCGGTGGACGCCGGCCCACGGCTGGACGTGGCGTCCGCGCTGGCACACCTGTCCCTGTTCGAGCTGAGCACGGACCGCTTGGTCGACGCGGTGATCACCGCCAAACGGCGCTGGAGCGAGGCGACCGTGGCGCGGATGCTCTCCACCCTGCGCGGGTTCACCCGCTGGCTGACCCGCCAAGGCCTCTTGGCCCGCGACCCCTGCGACAGCGAACTGCTCCGGATCTCCCGCCGCACCCAACGACGCCCCCGCGCCGTCGACGCCGATGCTGTCGAGGCGATGGTCACCGCCGCCCGGGCCGAGCCCACCGATCGGCAGCGGATGTTCTGGCCCGACCGAGACGTCGCCCTGCTTCGCTTCCTCTCGGGCAGCGGCGCCCGCGCCGAGGAAGTCTGCGGTGCCGCGATCGCCGAAATCGACCGCCGCCCCGAGCGGCCGATCTGGCGGGTCGGGCGCTCCAAGGGCGGCAAACAACGCGACGTCCCCCTGCCGGGTGCCACCGTCGAGGCCCTCGATACCTGGCTGGACGCCCGAAGGACACACGGCGGCGGACCCAAGCCGACGCGGTCCAGCCTGCTGTTCGTACGCACCGACACCAGCCCACTGACCCCCCGCACCCTGGACCGGCTGCTCCGGACGATTGCCCTACGAGCGGGGGTGGGCCTGCCGGTCGGGGCCGCGGCGCACTCCTTCCGCCACCATTACGGGGTCACCCTGGCGCTGCGGGGAGTGCCTCAGGCCGCGATCAGCCAGCTGATGGGACACGCCGACCCGCGCACCACCGCCATCTACACCACCGTCGCCTCCTCCGCGCTGATCGGTGTCCTGGACGACGCCGGCCTGCTGTAGATAACTCCCGAACGTGACCCAGCCCGGAAAGTGGCGGAGCCAGGCCTCGGTTCTGCCGCGCAGTCGCGGCAGATCGGTAGACCCGCGCGTTCCCCGGCGTAGCGGTGGCGGTGGTGGACCAGGAAGCAGGTCGAGCAGGTGAACTCGTCGGCTTGTTTGGGCACGACCCGCACCGAGAGTTCCTCCCCGGACAGGTCTGCTCCGGCCCAGATTCGCGAGTAGTGATCGGTGGTCCGCCCGAGGCGAATACATGATCTTTACAAGGGGTTGTTTGAGGGTGTAGGGCACGGCAACTGCCCGGCTGTCGCGCCGGGTGGGCGGGGCTTCCACGAGCCCAAGGGGGTGTTTCGGTTGGTCGGGCAGTTTGGGGGGCCCTGGATCAGCCGGTCCAGGGCAGTCGTTGTAGGCGGGGTAGCACGGTGGCCAGCAGTTGGCTCCCGGGGCGGCAGCCGTAGCCAGGTGGTGCCGCCACGGTGGGTAAACCGGGCCGGGACGGTGATCAGTTCGCGGCGCAGCCCAGCAGTGCCGCCGACATCCACACACTGTTCACGGTGTGATCAGCTGAGGGCAGATGCCGCAGGGCGGCACCGTGTTAGGCGTCTTTGTTCAGCGCCTCAATATCCGTGCGGTGCCGGTACCACCACTCGATTTCGGCCAGCTTCTCCGGGTCGGTGACGTCGAGGTCGGTGAGGATGAAGCTGTACCCGTAGACCGCATCCAGGCGCCCCTCGAGAGCCAGAGCGAGCTGGTCTTTGGGAATGGTGCGACGTTTGCGGGCCCGCTCGGTGGGAAGTCTCTCCACCGGGATGCGGGTACGCCGGGCGATGCAGGACACCCCCTGAGGCCAGGTGCCGGGCAGGTAGTCGATGACGGCGAGTTCGGTGTGCTCCATTCCCACCGCCGGGGTCCATGCCTGGTCGGTGGCGCGCTGCGTTGATCACCGGGGCGGTGCGCTTGACCCGCCGGCGTGGGCACAGTGCCTCCCCAAACCCCAACCGCTGCGGGTGATGGGCCACACCGAACCCCCAGACACGCTCGCCGTTCAGTTGTTCCAGCCGACGTCGTCGATTTGGAAGTGCGGCGTCCACGCGGTCGTTGTGCCGAGGGCGTGAAACCCGATCTCGATACGGCTTACTGCGTTGCGGGGTGCCCAGTTTCCGACGTCGACTTTGAGCTGGTTCCAGGTGTCATTGGACATCGGTAGGTTCTTGGTCAGGGTCTGGCCTCCCGCGCCGGTCAACGTGACGACGGCTTTGTATCCGGTGCCGCCCGGCGCGCCGCCGTAGCTGTCGATGTAGCCGCTGAAGGTGGTCGCCTTCGATAGATCAAGGGGCTGAGTGGGTTTCACCAACACGCTTCGCAGTGCGTTTCCCGGCGCACTTCGCCCGGTGGCTTCCAGGCAGCCGTTGCCTTGCTGGCAGTGGCCCGGCCCGTTGGCGAAGGAGCTGACCTGCGCTAGCGAGTCGACGTTCTGCCCCGCCTGCCAACCCTGGGTGCCGTTCTCGAAGTCATACAGCGTTTTGCTGGTCGACAGTGAGATCGTCGCGGAGCTGCGTGCCGTTACGCCGTCACTGGAAGTGAAGGTCACCGGGATGGGGTGATCGCCGGTGGCCGCGCCGGTCGGCACTGTGACGTAGAGGTCGACGGTCTGGCTCACGGGGCGACCGTCGCTGCTGAGGTTGATCTGCGTGCTGGCCGGTTCGACGGTCCAGCCGGCCGGTGCGCCGGCCTGCAAGTTACCGGTCAGGTGGTGGGCGGCCACGCCGGTGAGAGTGGCGGTGACCTTCGCGATCGCGCCGGGCTGGACGGCTTGCTGGGCCGGGGTTGCCACGACGGTCGCGGTGGTAGGTACTGCGGCCAGGTGGGTGCCGTGCAGGTCGTGGCGGCCGGCTTGCACGCCGGAGACGTAGATGTAGGTGCCGTCGCTGGTGGCCGCAGCCCCGTCCACGGCGGCGTGGCCGTCCCACACGGTTTTGCCGTCCAGGGTGACCGTGGTGGCTAGTCCATTGGTCGGGACGGCGAGTCGGCCGGTTGTTGCGTCAGGTGTGGTGGCCTGCAGGTCGAAGCCGTCCCTGGTGGTCCGCCAGGACGCGGAGATGTCTCCTTTCGGGGTGGGCACCACACCTTGGGACCAGCTCAGGTCCCCGGGGTGCGGGACGAGATCGAAGGTGGCAAAGCCGGGGCCGGTCGGGTTGACGCCGAGCACCTGGGTGCTCAGCGTGGTGGTGGGCGCGGCCGCCCAGCCGTGGGCCAGGCTGGTGAACTGGGCCAGGCCCGGTTGTCCTTGCAGGTTGGCCTTCTCCCAGAAGGTGCCGCCGGGGTCTCCGGAGAGTTGGTAGCCCCAGAAGTTGCGCATCAGCTGGAAGGCGCTTTGTTGCGCTTTTCCAGTCGGGTCGGACAGGTCCAGTCGTGCGCTGGCCTCGAACCCGCTGGGTAGCGGTTCGTAGGACGGTTGGATCGCGGGGTTCGGGGTGCTGGGCGCGACGGTCAGCGCGCCGTAGCGGCTCCAGCTGGTGCGCTGCAGGTAGTTCATCGCACTGCGGGCCTGCTCGGGGCTTGCGACACCGGTCAGCACGGCCGTGGCGTTGGCGTCCTGCGGGTAGGCGCCGGGGGTCTCCCGGGACAGTCGGTAGGCGCCGACCGTGTTGTCCCACAGTTGGGTGTTGATAGCGGTCTTCAGTGTGGTCGAACGGTTGGCGTAAGTGCCCGAGCTGGAGGCGTCACCCACCGCGGTGGCCAGCGTGGCCATCTGGTCGAGGTTGCGGGCGTAAAGGGCGTTGACGTAGGTCTCGTGGCCGCAGTCGCTGTATCCGTAGTGACCGCACGAACCGACCGCCCCGAAGCCGATGAGGCCTTGCGGGTCCTGAGCGCGCACCGATTCCAGCCACGCCGTCGCCTTGGTCAGCGCCGGCCACCACTGTTGGAGGTAGGACTTGTCGCCGGTGTAGAGGTAGTGCTCGGCCATGTTGTTGACGAACCAGGTGACGTACTCGCCGTAGGTGCGCAACTCGTCCCGGTTATGCGGGCCGACCTGGCTCTCGGCTGGCATAAAGCCGTCGGGGAGTTGCTGGGCGGCGAGGGAGGACAGCGAGTTGTTGACCGCGGCCACATCGTGGGTGCTTAGGTACGTCACCGGGGCTTGGACTGCGAGGTCGCCCTGCCAGACGATCCGGTCGCGCTTGGCGCCGTCGAAGATGACTTCCTGGTTGGGATCCGCGTTCGGCACCTGGGCGTCGGCGTGGTCGGCCTCACCCGGCTGGTAGGGCCAGCTCTTCGCCGTGTTCGACGCCCAGGTGTCCATTTGCACCGTGTAGGCGCCCGCATACCACAGCTTGTTCAGGGCGTTGTCGCTGGACAGAAACCAGCCCTTGTAGGCCGCCGGGTCCGCCTGCTGGGGTGCGGCGCCGAATTGCAGCGACACCCCGCCGAGGTCCACATATCCTGGCCCGTCGAGGAACACTGTGGCGTAGCGAAACCCACCGCGCAGTTGGGAGTCGGTAACCGTGGTGGGCAGCTTCGCGCCGTCCAGGGGCAACGTGTGACTGTCGGAGTCGTAGGTGTACGGTGTACCGGGGTAACCGTTCCAGATGTTGGCGGTGTCACATCCCGGCGCGTGGGCGGCTTCGCCGTTGTTGTCCTGCGGGTTCAGCGCCATGAACTGGCGGGACTCACTGAAACACACGTGCAGCTTCGGCGGAGTCGCCGAGGTGCCGATGACCTGGACCGCAATTTTGCCGCCGACGTCCTTGCCGAAGTCCAGGCTCAGCAGCGGCGACTTCGTCCGATCCCCGGTGCTGACCAGCCGTACCGACTTTCCGGTGCCGCCCAGGGTGGCGGTGGGGTCTCCCTGAATGGCGCCTGCCCGCGGCTCTGCTGACAGCACGGACACCGGCTTCACCTCGTGCCCGGTGGGCGCGAGCACGTAGGGCTGCCACTGGCCCGGGCGTGGCTGGTAGCCAGCGTCGTGCCATGGGTCGTTGGCGGCCGCGCCATGCTGGGCGGGTGAAATGGGCGCGGCCGTGGCTGCACTGGCGGTCAGCGGTAGCGCACCGAGCAGTCCCATGACTCCCGCGACAGCGACGGCGATCTTGACGCGCCGGTGTGTGTTTGTTGACATTACTTTCCTCCGTCAGGGCGGCAGCGGTCAGTTCAGCGGGAGAAGGTGATGCCGAACGCGGCGTTGTCGAATATGTTGGGGTCCGGGGTGGTGGAGAACGCGTACGCCGCGGTGAAGCCGACGGCGAACCCCTTCGGTGCCGTGAGGGTTGCGGTGAAGGTAGCGGTGGCGCCCGTGGGCAGGGACGGTGTCACGAACGTGTCGAGACCACCGACGCTGTTGTTGGCGAGTGAGCCGCCGCCGTTGTCTTTGACGGTGTAGCCGGCAGGGACGATCAGTGTCGTCTGGGTTGGGCCTGCGGGGGCCGGCCCGTTGTTGGTGACGGTGATTTTGGTGGTGATGTCGGTGCCGGCTCCGGTGAACTGGGGCGTCTGGACACCGACCTTCAGGTCGGCGCTTCCGTGGGGCCGCAGGGTGGCGCGGAGGGTGTTCGCGCCAGTGATGCCTTGGACTTGGATGTAGCCGTCCTTCAGGGCCACGTCCGGCCGCAGCGCCGTGCCGTTGCGCCACACCACCTGGCCGTTCAGGGTCAGTTGCCCGACGTCGGTGGCGGGGACGCCGGCCGTGCCGCTCGTGCCGCCCGGAGCTGTCACTGTCAGGGCGAAGGATTGATCATCGCGGGTCCACGCAGCGTTGAGATCGCCGTGCGGGGTGGGCACGCTGCCTTCGGCCCACCGCGGGCCGCCGTCGGGGTGGGGGAGCACGCTGAAGGTCGAGAAGCCGCCGGAGGTGGGCGTCACGCCGAGGACGTTGTTGGTGAGGTAGGAGGTCGGCGCGGCGGACCACCCGTGGCTGAGGCTGCTGTAGGAGCCGAGTTGCAGGCCGCCGGTAGGCGAGACGTTTTCCCAGAAGGTGCCGGGGTTGGTGCCGCCGAGCATGTGGTCCCAGGTGCGGCTCATGATCGAGATCGCGGCCTGGTCGGCCGGGCTCGAGTGCTGGGCGGCGTAGGCCTGCAGTGCCTGGTCGGTGACGAACGGGCTGACGTACTGCGGCACGGTGTCGCCTGCGGTGTCGTTGGTCAGGTCTCCGACCGGGCTGGACAGCTTGTCGTGGAAGAACTTCAGCACGGCCGCCGCTCGGTCGCCGGTGGCGACACCGGCCAGCACTGCCATGGCGTTCGCGTCCTGCGGGTGCGCCGAGTTGCCGGGCTTCTCCTGGTAGGCGCCCGCCGCGGAATCCCACAGTTTCGCGTTGATCGCGTTCGCGGTGCGGGTTGCGTTGGTGCGGTAGGTCGCTGCCAGCGCGGCGTCGCCCTGCAGGTCGGCGGCCTGCGCGGCGGCGGACAGCACGTGCACGTACAGCGCGTTGTCGTAGGTCTCCTCGCCGGTATTGCCATAGCCCCAATGGCCCGACGCGCCGCCCGGTACGGTCAGCAAACCGTCCGGACCGACCAGCGACTCGAACCAGGCCACGTCCTTGGTCATCGTGGGCCAGTAGGTGTCGGCAAAACCGCGGTCACCGGTGTAGAGGTAGTAGGTCCAGTAGTTCTGGATCCACCAGGCGGCGTACTCGCCCCACCCGGCCTGGTAGCCGCTGCTCGGTAGGTACACCCCGGGCACCTGGCCGTCGGGGAACTGGCCCTTGGCCATGAACGCGATCGCGTTGCGGGCCGGGTCGGTCTCGCCTGTCGTCATGAGCGACACCGGCGTGGAGACGGCGTTGTCGCCACCCCAGATCATCCGGTCGCGCTTGGCTCCGTCGCCGATCACCGTGGCGCCGTCGCCGATCGTCGCGTTGTTCGCCACCGGTCCGGCCTGAGCGGGGTAGGGGCGTCCGGTGTGCGGGTCGATGGAGGACATCTGGACCGTGTAGGCGCCCGCGTACCACAGCTGGTTCAGTGTGGCGTCGCTGGACAGGAACGAGCCTTTGTAGTCCCGCAGGTTCGCATTTGTCGGGTCCGCCGTGAAGTGCAGTTTCAGCCCGGACAGATCCACCGTGCCCGGTGAGTTCAGGAAAACCATGAGGTAACGGAAGCCGCCCCGGATGACCGGGTCGTGCACCGTCTTCGTGCCGCTGGTGAGGTCGAAGTAGTGCGTCTCGGTCGCAATGCCCGGCGGGTCCTGGCTGAAATCTGATGCGGTGGTCATGAACTGCGCGCTCTCGCTGAACGCCAGTCCCAGTACCGGCGAGCCCGACGTCGTGTTGGCGGTGACCTCGACTTGTCCGCCCATCTCCTTGCCGAAGTCGTAGATCACGTATGGCCGGCCGAACGTGTGCGCCCTCAGGGTCGTGGTACCGCCGCGGAATGCGGCCTCAGGCGCGGTCGTCGAGGCACCGTAGGGACCGGCCGTTGGCGGTGAGTCACGGGAGGCCAGTGCCCACACGCCCGCGATCTGGGCACCAGTGCCCGGGTCGGCGGCATTGCGGAAGGTCACTGTGATCGAGCGGTCGGAGCCGATCAGCTTGCGCGGGATGGTGACGTTGTAGTGCACCAAGCCGACCATGTCGTGCCAGGTGCCGCTCTGGTTGGCGTCCGGTTTGCGCTCGTATGCCTTGGTGCCGTTGACGAGGACGTCGTAGTGCGCGGTTTGGCTGCCCGCTTCCTCCACCCGCATCGTCAAATCGCCCTGCGCCGGGGCCTGCAGCCGGTAGCTGAACCATGCGCCCGGTAGATTCACACCGGCCTGCCGGACGGCCACCCCGTCCGTGGTGGCGGTGGAACTACCCTGCCCGGTCTGCAGGTCGTGGGCGTCGGCCTCGGAAACCGGCGAGGAGGCGGTGACGTAGTCGCTGTTGGTATCCCACGCCTCAGCGACCCCGCTGGGTGACACGGTCCGGGACGCAGGTGCCAGGTTGTACCGTGCCGCGTCCGCCAGGTTCGGCAGACCCAGGGTCCCCGGGGGACCAGTGTGGGAGGCGGTACCAGCCAGGGCTGGGGGGATGACGCTCAGTGCGGTGGTGACCAGCGCAACGGCCAGGATGGCTGCAGACCAGGTTCGGCTCAAGCGAGTTTGACGAGTCATGCGACGTCCTCTCGGTTCCAGGCCCAACCCAGACGATGAATCGTTTCATCGGATCGGTTTGTTCTTTGTACCCCCCCTCGGCCCCCGTGGACAATGAAATGCCGAAGTATGGCCGCATCCGGACACCGAGCTCGTGGGTCACCACCCGCGCACCGAGTGCCGTTGTTGTTGCTGGACTCTTTCGATCTGCGGATTCGTGGCGCCGGCTCGGCCGAGGCCGCGCTAAAGGGAAAGGCTCGCGGATGTTGCTGCCGGGTGAAGCGGTTGAAGGCGCGCGAGTTGGGTGACGTGGGCGGGGGTGAGTTCGTCGAGGGTGGCGACACCGAGCAGGCGCATCGTGCGGGCGATCTGTTCGGTGAGGATCTGGATCGTCCGATCGACGCCCTCGCGCCCACCGGCCATCAGCCCGTAGAGGTAGGCCCGGCCGATGAGGGTGAAGCGGGCACCCAGGGCAATGGCGGCCACGATGTCCGCACCGCTCATGATGCCCGTGTCCAGCAGCACCTCGGTGTCGGCGCCCACCTCCCGCACCACCTCGGGCAGCAGGTGGAACGGGATCGGCGCGCGGTCGAGCTGGCGGCCGCCGTGGTTGGACAGGATGAGACCGTCCACCCCCATCGACGCCAGCTGCTTCGCGTCCTGCAGGTTCTGCACGCCCTTGACCACCAGCTTGCCCGGCCACTGCTCCTTGATCCAGGCGAGATCGGCAAAGGTGACCGTCGGGTCGAACATGGTGTCCAACAGATCGGCCACCGTGCCCGACCAGTGATCGAGCGAGGCGAAGGCAAGCGGCTCGGTGGTGAGGAAGTTGATCCACCACCCCGGACGGGGGATCGCGTTCAGCACGGTCTTGGCCGTCAGCGCCGGAGGTATCGACATCCCGTTGCGGGTATCCCGCAGCCGGGCACCGGCCACCGGCACGTCCACCGTGACCAGCAGGGTGTCGAAGCCTGCCTTCGCCGCCCGGTCGACCAGGGCCATCGACCGCTCGCGGTCCTTCCACATGTACAGCTGAAACCAGTTGCGGCCGTGCGGGTTGGCCGCGGCGACGTCCTCGATGGCGGTGGTGCCCATGGTGGACAGCGCAAACGGGATACCAGCCGCAGCCGCGGCGGTGGCGCCGGCGATCTCGCCCTCGGTCTGCATCATCCGGGTGAACCCGGTCGGGGCGATACCGAAGGGCTGCGCCACCGGACCACCGAGCACGCGACGGCTGGTGTCGACCGTGGACACGTCGCGCAGGATCGAGGGGGTGAACTGGATGTCCTCGAACGCCTGTCGGGCGCGGGCCAGGGAGATCTCGGCCTCGGCGGCACCCTCGGTGTAGTCGAAGGCCGCCCTCGGGGTACGGCGCCGGGCGATGTCGCGCAGGTCGTAGATCGTCAGCGCACCCGCCAGGCGGCGCTTCTTCGCGTTGAGCTCAGGCGCCTTGAACTTCAGCAACGGCGCCAGATCACGGCGGCTCGGAAAATGGCGGTCAACCATGATGTGTCCTTCTCATCTGCGGTGGATGATGCGACTGGTCGTCGTGGCCGGCAAGGCATGGTGGTGGTTCCGGGCCCGGCGCCGTTGTCCGCCGTGCAGGTGAGGTGAGGAGCAGGGTGACACTCATACCCGGGTGCTGCGAGCATTGAGCACGATCTCATCCGCGCGCTGCCAGGGCGCTTCGTCGCCGCGCGCATCGTAGGCGAGGGGATCGAGGACACGGCGGATGATGGCGCGGGTGTCGGCGGCCGGGTCGCTGAGGACTCCCAGTGCCCGGGCTTGGTAGATGGTGTTGCCCCACGACGCCGCCTCGGTGGGCCCGGCGTGGACCGGGAGTTGGCACGCGTTGGCGACGAGCTGGCAGAACAATGCGTTGGACACGCCGCCACCGACGATGTGGACGATGTCGACAGTGTGGCTGGACAGGCGAACGGCCTCACGCAGGGCGTGTCGGATGGCGACGGCCATGCTGTCCAGGATGCACCGGGTGATCTCGGCTGGTGACGCTACGGTGATGCCGCTGGTCTGCCGGCAGGCCTGGGCGACGCGCCGCGGCATGTCCCCCGGCGCGGTGAATCCGGGATCCTGGACGTCGATGAGTGCGCGCAGGGCCGGCAGGGCGGCGGCCGCGTCGGTCAACTCGTCCAGGTCGACCTGCCTTCCGGCCGCGCGCCACTCGCGGACGCACTCTTGGAGCAGCCAGAATCCGGTGACGTTGCGGAGGAACCGGATCGAGCCGTCGGCGGCGACCTCGTTGGTGAAGTTCGCCGCCCGGCTGGCTTCGGTGATGACCGGGCCGGGCAGGGTGAGGCCGACCAGCGCCCAGGTACCGGTACAGACGTAGGCGAAGTGCTCGGAATCGGCGGGGATGCCGGCGACGGCCGCCGCGGTGTCGTGTGAGGGCACGGTGACGACCCGCGGTGCGGTGTCCAGGCCCATGTCGGCGGCGAGGTCGGCTCGCATGGTGCCGAGGATCTGTCCGGGGCGGCGGATCGGGGGGAACAGCCCGAGCGGCACCCCGAGGTGGCGCGGGAGGGTGGTCGACCAGTCCAGGGTGCGGGCATCTAGCAGACCGGTGGTCGAGGCGTTGGTCAGTTCGGTGCCCATCGAGCCGCTGAGCCAGTAGGTCATCAGGTCGGGGATGAGCAATGCCTGGGTGGCGATACCCATTTGCGCGGAGCCGCGGTCGGCGAGCAGCTGGAACACGGTGTTGAACGGCTGCAGCGCGGCCCCGGTGGCACCGTAGAGTTCGGCCGCGCCGCAGCGGTCCAGCGCCGCGGCCACCGCGGGAGCGGTGCGTGCGTCGCGGTAGTGGGCCGGGTTGCCGAGCAGTTGCCCGTCGGCGTCGAGCAACCCGTAGTCCACCGCCCAGGAGTCGACCCCGACCGAGTCGAGGGGTCCCACGATGTTCGTGGCCTTGCGGAGGCCGTCGAGGATGCCGCGGAACAGTGCGAGCACGTCCCATCGCAGGACTCCGCCGACGCGCACCGGCACGTTCGCGAAGCGGTGCACCTCCTGCAGCGTGACGGTGTGCGCCGTGCAGCTTCCCACCACGACGCGTCCACTGGAGGCACCCAGGTCGACGGCCGCAACGGTCGCCGTACGTTCGCTCATCGCAGGAACGCCGCCGCGACCCCGGCGTCGACGGGCACGTGCAGGCCGGTGGTCTGCGCCAGGTCACCCCCGGTCAGGGCGAAGACCGCGTCCGCGACGTGCTCGGGCAGTACCTCGCGTTTGAGCAGGGTCCGTTGGGCGTAGAAAGCACCGAGTTCCGCCTCCTTAACCCCGTAGACGGCGGCCCGCTGCGCCCCCCAGCCGCCGGCGAAGATCCCGGAGCCGCGGACGACCCCGTCGGGGTTGATGCCGTTGACGCGGATGCCGTCGCCCCCGAGTTCGGCGGCCAGCAGCCGCACCTGGTGAGCCTGGTCGGCCTTGGCGGCCCCGTAGGCGATGTTGTTCGGACCGGCGAACACGCTGTTCTTGCTGGAGATGTAGACCAGGTCGCCGCCCATGCCTTGCTGGCGCATGACCCGGGCCGCCTCGCGGGCCACCAGGAAGGAGCCGCGGGCCATGACGTCGTGTTGCAGGTCCCAGTCGATGAGGGTGGTCTCGGCCAGTGGTTTGGAGATCGACAACCCCGCGTTGTTGACGACGAGGTCCACGCCGCCGAACGCGAGGGCGGCGGCGGCGACCGCGGCGGCGATCTGCGTCTCGTCGGTGACGTCGACGGTGACCGGCACCGCGACGTCCGTGCCGCCCAACTCGGCCGCGACCCTGGCGGCGCCCTCGGCGTCGCGGTCGGCGACCACGACGCAGGCACCCTCGGCGGCGAGGCGGTGGACGATCGCCCGGCCGATGCCCGAGCCACCGCCGGTGACCAGCGCAACGCGGGTGGCCAGCGCCTTGGGTGGGGGCATGCGTTGCAGTTTGGCCTCCTCCAGCGACCAGTACTCGATGCGGAACTTCTCCGCCTCGTCGATCGGGGCGTAGGTGGAGATGGCTTCGGCGCCGCGCATCACGTTGATGGCGTTGACGTAGAACTCGCCGGCCACCCGCGCGGTCTGCTTGTCCTTGCCGAAGCTGAACATGCCGATCCCGGGCACCAGGACGATGGCCGGGTCCGCACCGCGCATCGCCGGGCTGTCCGCCGTGGCGTGCCGCTCGTAGTAGGCGGCGTAATCGCGCCGGTACTCCTCGTGCAGCTGCGTCAAGCGTGCTGTCACGTCCTCCAGCGGCGCCCCCGGGGGAAGGTCTAGGACCAGGGGGCGCACCTTGGTCCGCAAGAAGTGGTCGGGGCAAGACGTGCCGAGCGCAGCGAGGCGCGGGTGCTTGCCACGGGCGAGGAAGTCCAGGACCTCCTCGGCGTCGGTGTAGTGACCGATCTGGGGTCGGTCGGTGGAGGCCAGCCCACGGATGATCGGCGCCAGCTCCGCGGCCCGGGTGTGCCGCGGAACTTCACCGAGCGCGGCGAAGCCGTCCACCCTCGGCCCGAACGGCTCCGGTGTGCCGCGCTCGGCGATGAAGGTCTCGGCGGTGCGAATGATCTCCACCGACCGGGCTTCGCATTCCTCGCTCGTGCCGCCCCACGCGGTGATGCCGTGTCCGCCGAGGATGCACCCGATGGCCTGCGGGTTCTTCGTGGCGATGGCGGCGATGTCGAGGCCGAGCTGGAAGCCGGGTCGGCGCCACGGCACCCACACCACCCGGTCACCGAAGCAGTCGGCGGTCAACTTTTCCCCGTCCGCGGCGGTCGCCAGTGCGATGCCGGAGTCCGGATGCAGGTGGTCGACGTGCGGGGCGTCGAGGAGCCCGTGCATGGCGGTGTCGATGGACGGCGCGGCGCCCCCTTTGCCGTGCAGGCAGTAGTCGAATGCCGCCACCATCTCGTCCTCGCGGTCGACGCCCGGATAGACGGTAGCCAGGGAACGCAGCCGGTCCAGCCGCAACACGGCCAGCCCGGCGGTGGTCAGGGTGCCCAGGTCGCCGCCGGAGCCTTTCACCCACATCAGCTCCACCGGGTCCGCGGTGACGGGGTCGGTGGCGACGCTTTTCGCGGAGGTGTTGCCGCCGGCGTAGTTGGTGTTACGGGGGTCCGCGCCGAGCCGGTTGGACCGTGCGAGCAGGGCGGTGATCGTGCTGCTTTCGTTGCTGGTCATGGTTCCTTACCGATCGGGAGTGGAGGTTCGCGGTGCCGCTGCGGCGCGGTGGGCTCAGGCGCCCCACCCGGACTGGCTGCCGCCCACCCGCTCGGCGACGATCCGTGCGCCGTAGCCGGAGCGGGCGTAGGCGGCCATCGGGTCGGGATCCAGGCCCTGCTCGGCCCGCAGTTCGGCGAGCAGCGGGCGGACGTCGGTGTTGTAGGCGTCCATGAGGACCGCGTTCGCGCCGAGCACATCACCGCAGGCTTGGGTGGAGGCCAGCGCGTCGGTGTCGATGAGCAACGCTTTCGCGGTCGCCTCCTGCACGTTCATCACCGAGCGGATCTGGCCGGGGATCTTCGGCTCGATGTTGTGGCACTGGTCGAGCATGAACGCGATGTCGGTTTCCGCCGCCAACGCCCCGCCGGTGACCACCTCGAACAGGATGCGGAACAGCTGGAACGGGTCGGCCGCGCCGACGATCAGGTCGTCGTCGGCGTAGAAGCGGGAGTTGAAGTCGAACGCACCGAGTTTGCCGGCGCGCAGCAGGACCGCGACGATGAACTCGATATTCGTTCCCGGTGCGTGATGCCCGGTGTCGACGCAGACCTTGGCCCGCTCACCCAGCTGCAGGCAGTGCGCGTAGGAGGTGCCCCAGTCCGGCACGTCCATCGTGTAGAACGCCGGCTCGAACAACTTGTACTCGAGAACCAGCCGCTGCGTCCCGGACAGCCGCTCGTACACCGCGGTGAGGGCCTCAGCGAGGCGGTCCTGGCGGGCGCGGATGTTGTCCTGCCCCGGGTAGTTGGTGCCGTCGGCGAACCACAGCTTCAGGTCCCGCGAGCCGGTCTGGTCCATCACGTCGATGCACTCGAAGAGGTGGTCGAGGGCCTTGCGGCGGATCGCGGGGTCGGGATTGGTGACGCTGCCCAGCTTGTAGTCGTCGTCCTGGAAGACGTTGGCGTTGACGGTGCCCAGTGCGATACCCGCGTCCGCCGCGGCTTGGCGCAGCTTCTGGTAGTCATCGACAGCGTCCCAGGGGATGTGTAGGGCCATGGTGGGTGCTGCCCCGGTGAGGGCGTGGACCTGGGCGGCGTCCTGGATCTTCTCGAACGGATCGCGGGGGACGCCGGGCTGGGTAAACACCTTGAACCGGGTGCCCGAGTTGCCGAACGCCCACGAGGGAAGCTCAATCTTCTGGGTGCGGAGGATCTGCTTGGCGGCGGCCTCACGGTCGACCATGACGGGACCTGCTTTCAATGTGATGGTGAGCGGGCTATGAAGGGTGGGCGCGTCAGGGATTGACCTCGACCAGCTCGACCCCGAGGAGTTCGGCGGTGGCGCGCAGCTCGGGAATCAGGTGGCCGGTGCCCAGCGCCCAGTGGTGGGCGATGCCCGAGGCGCTCCAGGCGTCGGTCCACTCCCCCGGGTCGCAGCCGAAGTCGACACGCGAGGTGGTGTTACCGATTTTCAGCAACGGGCCGGGAACGACCTGGCCGTGGGAGGCGATGAAGCGGAAGCCGCCGTCGCGGTGTTGGGTGATGCCGAACGTGGTGACCGGGCCGTGGGTGACGTCGAACTCGACGGAGGCACCCCAGCCGCGTTTGCCGTGGTAGACCCCGAGGCCCCGCAGCAGCGGGCGGTGCGCGCTGATCGCCAGGTGGGCAGGGCCGTCGTGACCCATCTCGACCACGTCGTCGCGGAAATTCAACGCCTGCAGCTCGGTGAACGAGCCGCCGCCGCCGAGCCGGTCGAGGATGAGCATCGCCAGCGAGGTGCGCAGCTCATATTCCCCGGCGGCGGGGATGCCCCGGGCGGTCAGCAAGGAGGCCCCGAGGATCATGCCGGCGCCGAGACGCTCGTGCTGCTCCCCGCCCAGACCGCGGTGGTAGTAGGCGAGGCTGTCCAGGGCGAAGTCGGCGGCCAGGCGGTCCAGGCCGACCGACACCCGCGCCGCCCAGGCCAGGTCGTCCTGCTGCACGGAACGGGCGATGTCGAAAGTGCGGCGGGCCAACGCGATTCGTTCGGCGACCTGGGCGTCGGTCGCCGCCTCCACCCGGACCCGCAGGTCGTCGAACTCGAGGACCTCCACGTGGCCACCGAAGTGGGCGGGCACCAGGGTGAGGTCGGTGGAGACGTCGAGCATCCCCGGGTACAGGTGGCCCATCAGACCGTGCCGGCCGCGGCGCAGCACTCCGCGCACCCCGGCCGCCGCGATCCACCGGCCGATCCTGGCCCAGGCACGTCCGTCTTCGAGGTAACCCGACACCGAGCGGAACGGGATCCCGCAGCGCAGAAAGGCGTTGGCCATCTCCGGAAGCGGGCAGGCACCGCAGTAGGCGAGCCACTGTCCGGTGTCGACGGTGGCGTGATCCATCGTCTCGGTGGGCTGCAGGTTGATCAGCAGCACCGGCGCCCCGCTGCGCTGGGCGATCGGCACCAGCATGGACGCGGTCATATACGTGGTGAGGAATCCGACGATCACATCGCAACCGGCGACGCGCAGCGTCTCGGCGGCGCGGGCACCGTCCTGGGCGTCGGAGATGAACCCGGCATCGACGACGTCGCAGTCGAGCATCCGCATCCGCTCCGCGACGCGGGACGCGGAGTGTTGCAGCTGGGGCAACAGGTCGGGGAACTGGGGCCAGTACGCGCCGAGTCCCCCGGAGACGAGGCCGACCTTCGTGCGCCGGGGGGTGATGCGCTGCAGGTCGGGCGCCGCTCCGGTGGGTGCGGCGTTGGTGGCGGTCATTCGCGCTGTCCCTGCCCCGGCTGCCCGACCGTCATCCCTTGCAGCTGGTCCTCGAGGTTGAAGATCTCCTCGAGCAGTACCAGTCCCTCGTCGGGCGTGCGCCCGTCCAGGCCCACAAAGAAGGTGCTCATCTGTTCCTGCCACCGGGCGTTGACCTCGGTCGCGGCCATCGCCGACTGCGCCGCCGCCAGGTCAGCGGCCTCGACGTAGCCGACGAGGAGGCCGTCCGGGCGGGCGAAGATCGAATAATGGTGCCAGCCGCTGTCGTGCAGCGCGCGCAGCATGTCCGGCCACACCGCGGCGTGGCGGGCCCGGTAGTCCTCCAGCAATTCCGGACGGACCTGCAGCAGGAAGCAGTACCGTGTCATGGCTCCTCGCTCACTTGACGACATCGGCGGCGACGGTTGGTGGGTGCTCGGCCGGCGGCGGGTGGCGTACCGGCCGAGCACCGGGTCGATGATCAGAAGTTGAACTGATCGATGTTGGCGGCGTCGAACACCGTCGGCGGGCCGAGCACGACCGAGGGGCCGGTCGTCCCCGACGGGGCGAGGACGGTGTAGCTGCCCAGGGTGCCTGCGGTGAACTTCGACCCGGTCTGCAGGCTCACGGTGCCCGAGGCGAGCCCGGCGGCGGCTTGGCCGGCCAGGTAGCCCAGGTTGTCGGGGTTCCACAGCTCGAACTGCTTGACCGTGCCGTCCTTGACGTAGGACTTCATCTGCGAGGGCAGACCGAGCCCGGTCAGCGTCAGGTGGCTGAGGAGGTCCTTGTGGGTGTCCAGATACTGCGCGGCGGTGGAGATACCGACCGTGGTCGGGGAGATGATGCCCCGCAGGTTCGGGTAAGCCGAGAGCAGACCCTGCAGGACCGTCAGCGACGTCGCGGGGTCGTCGTTGCCATAGACGGTGCTGACCAGGTGCATGTCCGGGTACTTCTTGAGCTCGTCTTTCATGTACCCGATCCAGGTGTTCTGGTTCGTGGCGCTGGCCGCGGCCGAGAGAATGGCGATGTCCCCCTTGCCGCCGATCTCCTTGGCCAGCAGGTCGACCTGGGACGTGCCGATCGCCTGGGCGTCGGCCTGGTTGATGAACAGGTGCTTCGGGCTGTCCCCGCAGGAGATGTCGGAGTCGAAGGCCACGATCTTGATGCCGGCCTGCGCTGCCTGGTTCAGCGAGGGGCACAGCGCGGACGGGTCGTTGCCGGCGATGACGATCGCGTCGGCGCGGGCCTGGATGGCGGCCTGGATCGAGGGGATCTGCGCCGCCGCCGTGTCCTGCGTACCGCTGCTGACCACGACCTTGCCGCCGAGTTCCTGCAGCGCACGCTGCCCGCCCTTATCGGCGACGACCTCGTAGGGATTCTGGGTGTCCTTCGGGATGAAGTACACCGTCAACCCCTTCTTCACCGCCGTCGCGGTGGGCGCCCCGGTCTGGTCGGAGGACGAGGTCGTCGACGAGCTACACGCCGCCAGCGCCATGACGCCGACGAGCGTGGCTGCCAGCATGAACGTCACCTTGCGGCGCACGGTCCGAAATGTGTGCATGTCGTGCCTTCCAGATTGATGGTTCGCCTTGCGGGTGGGCACTGCGATGGTCTGAACGCCCGCTACTCAGGCATGGCGTCGGGCTCGGTCACGGATCCGCCGCAGAGCTTCACCGCCGTTGGGTATGACCACACTGATCAGCAGGAGGATGCCGATGATGATGTTCTGCTTCTCGGGTTGGACGCCCATCTGCGTCAGCGCCTGTTGCAGGCACCCGACGATCGCCACCGACAGCACAACTCCGAGGATCGTGCCGCGACCCCCGAAGATCGACACCCCGCCGAACAGGACGATCGCAACCACGTTGAGCTCGAGTCCGGTACCGGCGTCGTAGCTGACCGAAGCGTTCTTCAACGTGAGCAGGATCCCCGCGAAGGCGCACAAGAGCCCGGACACGACGAACAGCCAGAACCGGATGCGGTTCACCCGGATACCCGCGAACTGGGCGGCTTCGGGTTGCAGTCCGATGGCCACGAGCCCGCGCCCCAACGGCGTGGCGTGCAGGACAATGCCCGCGATGATCGCCAGGCCGAGGAAGATCGCCGCCGAATACGCCAGTTCCGTCCCCTGGATCGGCACCACCCCGAGATTCGTCAGTGACGTCGGAAACCCGGTGACCGTGCGGGGGGCGAGCAAGATTTCGGCGATGCCCCGGAACAGGGTGAGAGTGCCGATGGTGACGGCGATCGAGGGCAGCCCCAGCTTCGCGACCAGAACCCCGTTCAGAGCACCCCCGAGGGCACCCACGGCGAGGGCCACCGCCATCGCAGCCCAGATCGACCATCCCGATTGGAACAGGTAGCCCATCACCGTTCCGGACAGCCCGAGCATCGAGGCAACCGACAGGTCGATATCGCCGGTCATGATGATCAACGTGAGGGGCAGCGCCATGATGGCGATCTCGCCCATGTTGAGCCCGATGTAGAAGAAATTGGTCGAGTCCAGGAAGTGCGGGGTCTTGGAGGAACCGAAGATCAGCGTGCCCACGAGGACGACGACGAGGGCGCTCTCCCACCGCAGCAACCGCCGCCACGGCGCCCGGTCCGGACTGTCGGGGGCACCGCTGTGGGTCGGCGGTGCGAGGGTGCTCATGTCAGAGCTCACGGTGTGCTCCCTCGGCCGATTGCAGGCTTCGTGCGACCCGCAGGCTCAGCCAGCGGTCGAAGGCGATGGCGCCCAGCAACAGGGCGCCGGCGATCGCCTGGTTCCAGAACGAGGAGACCTTGGCCGCCACCAGGGCCTGGTTGATGGTGTTGAGCAGGACAGCGCCGAGGGCGGCGCCCAGCACGGTGCCGCTGCCACCGAAGATGGCCACCCCACCGACGACGACCGCGGCGATCACGGTCAGCTCGTAGCCGGTGCCGCCGCTGACGTCGATCTGGGCGTGCAGGGCGAGGAACAAGGCCCCGGCCAGACCGGCGAGGGCTCCGCTGATCACGAAGGCGGTGAACACCCGGCGCCCCGCCGGGACGCCCGCGAGGGCGGCCGCATCCGGGTTGGACCCAATCGCGTACAGATCCCGGCTCGACCGGAACGACCGCATCGCGTAGCCGGCGACCGCCACGATCACGGCGACGATGATCACCAGCCACGGGATACCGAACAGGGAGCGGTATCCGACCGCAGTGAACGCCTTCGGGATGCTCCCGGGGTCGATCGTCTTGCCGTTGACGATCACCCCGTCGATGCCCCGGATGATGTAGAGCATCGCCAGTGTCACGACCAGGCTCGGCACCCGCGCCACCGTCGTGATGAGGCCATTGATGGCGCCGATCGCCGCGCCGATCGCGATGGCGATGACGAACCCCAGCACGACGGGCATCTGATGGTGATGCGCGAAGAGGTCGCCGACGATGTAGGCCGAGAGCCCCACGATCGAACCCACCGACAAGTCCACATTGCGGGTGACGATGACAAGGGTCTCACCGACGCCCAACAGGGCGATCAACGCCGCGCCGAGCAGCAGCTGCTGGACACTGCCCGCGTGGGCGAAGGCGGGGTTGCTCAGCGTGGTGAGCCCGAAGACGACGAGGATCACCAGACCGATACCGAGTTCCCGGGCCCGCAGCAGCGACTCCAGCCGCCGCACCGGCCGCTCGCGCCGTTCGGGTGCACTCAGGGTGGTGCTCATGCCGCCACCGCCGGCGACTGCCCGGTCGCCGCCCGCATCACCGAGTCCTCGTCCGCCTCGGCGCGGCCCAGCTCCGCGGTGATGCGGCCCTCCCGCACCACCAGTACCCGGTCGGCCATGCCGAGCACCTCGGGGAGTTCCGAGGAGATCATCAGCACCGCCAAACCGTCCGCGACCAGCCCGTCGAGCAGGCGGTGCACCTCGGCCTTCGTGCCCACATCGATACCGCGGGTGGGCTCATCGACGATCAGCAGCGACGGGGTGCGGGCGAGCCACTTACCGAGCACGACCTTCTGCTGATTTCCCCCCGACAAGGTCGACGCCGCGTTCCGCATCCGCGCGAACTTCAGCTGCAGGCGGCCGGCCCACTCGGTGGCCAGGCCCCGCTCGCTGGAGCGCCGGATCAGGCCGAAACGGCGCAACCGGCCCAGCGAGGCCAGCGCCATGTTCTGATCGATCCCCATCTCCATCACCAGGCCCTGCTGGCGACGGTCCTCGGGGACGAGCGCGACACCGGCGCTCATCGCGGCGAGCGGCTTGCCGTTCGGTAATGCCTTGCCGCCCACGCGCACCGTGCCCGACGTGCGCCGGTCGATGCCGAAGACCGCCCGGGCGATCTCCGTGCGACCCGCACCCACCAAACCCGCGAGGGCGACGACCTCACCACGGCGCACGGTGAACGAGACATCCTCGAACACCCCGTCCCGGCAAAGGTTCTCCACGTCGAGGACCACCTCCCCGGGCGCGGTCTGCGTCTTCGGGAACAACGCGTCGAGGTCGCGTCCCACCATCGAGCGGATGATGTCGTTCACGGTGACCTCCTCAATGAGCGCCGTGCGCACAAAGGAGCCGTCCCGCATGATGGTGACCCGCTGACAGCTCGCGAAGGCCTCCTCCAACCGGTGGGAGATGAACAGCACCGCCGCCCCCTGCCCGCGCAGCGTCCGGATCACCTCGAACAACCGCTGCACCTCCACGGTCGTCAGCGCCGCGGTCGGCTCGTCCATCACCAGCACCCGCGCATTGAACGACAACGCCTTCGCGATCTCCACGATCTGCTGGTCAGCCACGGACAGCCCCCGTGCCGTACGAGCCGGGTCCAGCTGAACACCCAGCCGCGTGAACACCTCGCTGGCAGATCGGTGCATCGCCGCCCGGTCGATGCGTCGGCCGATGCCCACCGGCTGACGGCCCATGAACATGTTCTCGGCCACGGACAAATCAGGGAACAGCGTCGGCTCCTGATAGATGATGGACACACCCGCGGCCCGCGACGCCGTCGGCCCATTGAAGCTCACCGGTTCGCCGTCGATCAGCAGTTGCCCACCATCGGCCGCGTACACGCCGGCAAGGATCTTCACCAACGTCGACTTGCCCGCACCGTTCTCGCCGAGCAGGGCATGCGCCTCCCCCGGGAACAGCGTGATCGACCCGTCCACCAGGGCGCGGACCGCGCCGAAGCGTTTCGTCGCGTGATCGAGCACAAGCACCGGAGGCGCACTGTGTTCGTCAGTCACCACCTTGACCTCATCTCAGATTGAAACCTTTCATTCGTGAGATGGGACACTAAACCCACAATGTGCTGCAAGTCAAGAGTCGGGTCCGCCCAGTGCGGGGCTGGCCTGTGACCTTCCAGGCCGGAAGGAGCCGCGGCCGCAACGCCCTCACGTGGCCCGTTCATTCATCCGACGTTGATACGATTCAGCCCATCACGGTCGAGAAGGAGGGCGCATGTCCGCAAGTGTCGTCGATGTCGCCCGGCGAGCCGGCGTCTCGCTCGGCACCGTCTCCAACGTCCTCAACCGCCCGGAGCGGGTCGCGCCCGCCACCCGGGAACGGGTGCTGCGGGCGATCGACGACTTGGGCTTCATCCGCAACGAAGCTGCCCGACAGTTGCGCGCCGGGCAAAGCCGCACGATCGGCCTCATCGTGCTCGACATCGGAAACCCCTTCTTCACCG
>JAABUM010002295.1_pt1 | contig 25971 bp, 35 predicted proteins | sample 5559161 | NCBI WGS metagenome assembly JAABUM01 (sample SAMN10711868, study PRJNA513369) | rock metagenome | isolation source: Antarctica rocks | place: Antarctica: Victoria Land, Siegfried Peak nord
ACCCGTTACTTGTCCACAGCTTGCATCGCCGTCCCAACGTGAGAAAGCCATCTTCCCTGCAGGCGCAGACTGCCTTTCTGGTTTAGGGTTTAGGGTTCATCTTTCATCTGCAGGGCTTGCGCATCCGAGGCGGATGCGAAACGAATGGCGGCGGCCCGCCGCAAGCAGAGAGCCGCAGCGGCCGCCGGGGTCCAGGCTGATCCCAAGAGGACCTGCAACATCTGCTACGAGGTGCGGAAACCTGTCGAAAAGCCCTTCCGATAGGGATGCTAACCGACGCTGCGTTCCTCGGTATGCCGGTCCAATGCTGACGAGTAAAGATCTTGAGCAACCCGCGCACCTATCTGCAGAGACAGTGCCGACTTCCAGCAGTATCAGCAGCGCTCTTTGCATACTCGCAGATTGTTTTTTTTGGGTTTGCTCCAGGAGAAGTCAATCACAGAGTTCAGCCGCGATTCAAGAGCCTCGGACGGCCTCAAGAAAGTGTGCAAGCAGTGCGCATCGCAAAACTCGCGGCAGTGGAGGGCAGAGCTGCCAGATGGCGAACCCTTCCTGCAAACAGCGTGCAAGCGGTGCTCCGTCTGCTGGGAGGTGAGTCGGTCAGTTCGGGCCTGCACTCGCAATGCCCATTGGGCAAAGGCACTGACGTGTTGTGATTGCGAAGGTGCACACTCGGGTTCCCGCCATGCAGCTGCATTGCAGAGGCCAGGCCCCTGCATGCACGAGGTTGCATCTGGCTCCTACAACGAAGCCTGAGCTATGTTGCCGGCCCCTGTTCAACATGGCTATCATTAATCGCGATCCCTGATCGCAGATCAAACCGCGAAACGAATTCTGGGCACATCGGCTCCTCGGTGACGGTCTGCAGCACGCATGCAAAGTCTGCCTCGCCAGGCAGAGCATCGCCAAGCGGTCAGCACAAAGGCGAAGGCGGACGCAGCCAGCAACTCGTGATGGTTGATTTTGTTCCACGCGCCGTGTGTAGGGGTACAGGATGAACGGGGCAGTGCTGCAGCAGCCGGTGTTGTGCGTGTGGCAGTGTCGGTGTAGCTGACACAAAATGACGGTGGGCGGCAGCAGGCCCTTGGGGTGCAGGCAATGTTGCAGAATGGCAGGAGATGTGAGAGGCAACGCATTGTGTGGAAATGAATGGCCTGCAACTCTGTTCCCGACTCCAGTGGGGCTGCAATGTTTGTGGCCTCGCGAGGGGGGTCCGGGGGGGCGCAACCCTAATCCTGACGCATCACAGTCGCCGCGTCCATGCATGTCAACAGCAGCACTTGCACCTGATGAAATTTTTGCAAAGTTTCCCCCAAAACTCAGTATGCAAATTGCAGAGCAGCGCATAATGGTGCTCGCGCTGGCATACGCATAATCGGCCGAGCCTCGCGACGCTGCTCCGCCACAGCATCGTCCGTCGCAATGCCTTCAGCCTGTCCTGCTGCTCGCTCCCTCCCGCACAGCCGAGGCTGCAGGCACAGTCGCGCAGAGCTGCATATCGATCGAGCAGCTGTCGGGCGTCCCTTGATGCGCAGCCTGCCAGCCTCACAAAGGCACAGCAGCGGTGCTCAAGTGCGGAGCGGCGCAAGTCCAGCGATCCTGCACAACGTAGAAAAACAGCAGGCACCCAGGAGTCACAAGCTGTGTTCTTATCGCCGCGCCTCCTGCAGCCTAGCTCTGGCACAGCCGAAGATCCACTGCAAGACTCACAGGTGCGCCATTGACTGCTGATGCCTGGACGCGTTCCTGCCGGACACAGCCGCCTGCAGTCTGCAGGCTACATGTGCTTGCACGCTCGTTCAGGGCGTCTGGATCAATGCTTGTGCTGCCATGCTGCAGCAGGCTGTCAAGCGGTGCCTCGGCTGCGATGTGGCATATGAGCAGCGCTACTTCCAGCCGCTGGCGAGCCAGCCGGACGGGCTGCACTCGCTGTGCTGGGGCTGCCGCGCCGAGGACAACATTCGCCGCCGCCGCTGCATGCCCGTGTGAGCCGCGCGCCGTACTGTGATAGCCAGGACATTCCCAAACATTGTTCTGATGCTGGCAGAGCTCTGGAGGCGCAAGCCTGTTTTGCGGGATGATGTACTTGCTATCATCAGTTGCACCAGGTGTGAGTCTCTGCCCTTGCGCTCTGTCGTCTGATGCCGCTCGCTGCTGGCCGCAGGCAGACCAAGCCGGCGGCAAGGCCGCGCGGACAGCACCCCCCGACGCACGAGCCACAAGTGTGCCGCACCTGTCGACTGGAGCTGTCAGCGTCGCACTTCTCTGTGACCAGCGACAACCGTGCAGGCCGCTGCAGGCAGTCAGGGCCTGCTGTGCCGATGAACAAGCCCGGCGCTTGGCGGCGCGGGCTCCGCCGGACATGCCGCAGACCAAGGAATGCCTGTATTGTCAGCAGGAGCTCCCTGCCACGGCTTTCTCTCAGAGCCTGAGCTGCTCGACCGGTCTGCATTCGCACTGTCTTAAACGCAATGCAAAGCGGGTCAAGGGCCAGAAGAAGGAGCGGCTTCCGTCGCAACTGCCTCTGCCAATGAGCATCCACTATGCCAACGAGGAGGATGGATCTGGTCTCAGTTGGTCTCAGATCTACCGCGGATTTGATACCATTTGAGACCATTTGTTACCGAAAGATAGGACCAGATCCATCCTCCTCGTTGGCATAGTGCAGATCTGTAGGTGGAGCACAGGGCATTGAGAGTGGAACGGAGGTCGAGCGTGGAGTGATCATCGATACAATGCAACACCAGTGGGCCAATGTTACTGTGGTAAGATGCACACCGCTGCACGGCAATGACTAAGGCGTTACCACGCCGGCATGCGCAGCGAGTGCAGCCCGTCCGGCTGGCTCGCCAGCGGCGGGAAGTAGCGCTGCTCATATGCCACATCGCAGCCGAGGCACCGCTTGACGGCCTGCTGCAGCATGGCAGCACATGCATCGCGACTTTGCTCCAAACGCTACAAAGGAGCGTGCAAGAACATGCAGCCTGCACACTGCAGGCGGCTGTGTCAGGCAGTGCCTCGGCTGCGATGTGGAAATGCGGCCAGGCATCAGCAGTCCACGCCGCACCTGTGAGTCTTGCAGCGGATCTGGGGCTGCGCCAGAGCCAGGCTGCAGAAGGTTCGGCATCAATAGCGTAGCTTGTGGCTCCTGGGTGCCTGCTGAACCACCACTTCCACGTTGTGCCGAAGCGCTCAGCTTTCGCCGCTCCGCGCTCAGGCACCGCTGCTGTGCCCGTGTGAGGCTGACACTGTGCTTATTCAGGGACGCTCGACAGCTGTACGATCTCATTGTTGCAGCTCTGCGCGGCTGCAGCCTCGGCAGTGCGGCAGGCAGTGAGCAGCAGGACCGGCTGGAGGCATCGCGACTGAAGAGCCTCCGGTCGCGTATCATCGCAGGGCCTCGCGTCTGTGCGTTCGCTACCGCGCACTGCTATGCATCTTGCAAACCACGTCAGAGGGAATTGGGAAGACAAACTTTGCAAACGCTCTTGATCAAGAGTGCATGTCCTGCTGTTGGCATGGATGCATTTGTCGACGTGAAGTGACAGGATGCATGCGACACAGCCGCTGCATCGGCTTGCAGGGTTCCGATGTGTAGGTCGTCACTGCATGTTTGCCAGGCCGGCCGTTGACATCATGCACCATCCCGGCCCGTTGCCGCCGGCGTACACTGAGCGGCGCTGCAGCAGCGGACTTGCAGCGTGCCTCTGTGATGTGACGAAACAGTGCACATGTAGAAAGCATTGCTCTAGCGTCTCTACGCTGAAGATGTCTTAACGCTACAAACAACGTCCACGGAAGAGGAGACACGAAAGTACATGTGGGAATGCCGCCGCTCAGCCTGCGGCAACGCTGCGGACACACTGTCGTCTTGCACTGCCAGATACACGGGTAGCAGACATGATGGCCAAAATGCCTATCGGATCGAAAGAGTTTCTGCTTATTCATCTGCAGAGCTGCGCCTGCCCGTGCGCCCTGAGCTGCCGCCGCCATCCTGACAGGTAGGCTGTTCGACCTCAGTCGTGAAGTACATATTTGTTGGACTCACACCAGCAGCCAGGTCACTGCAAATGCGCAGTAGTGCTGCACACGCCCGAGACCATTTGAATCACACAGCCATGGCCTGCTCCCACGCACCTGTCCGACTTGCGGGAGAGCCTTTCACCTCACCGCGCCTGCCAGGCTGCTGCCCGCCCTGTCGCTGCCTGCCGCCAGGGCCGCTGCCATATTGCCGCCGCTGCTACCGCCGCAGCCGCCCCATCGCCGCCTGCCGCCGCTGCCGCAGCGCCATCACCGCCGCTGTGGCTGCCGCCACCCCGCCGCCGCGGGTCCTTGCCGCTGTCCGCCCAGGCAGCATCCGCCTCATCATGGCTGCTGCCACCCCGCCGCCGTCCGCTGTCTCCGCCGCCCGCTGGCTCCGCCACTGCCCCCTTGCCGCGGCTGCCTGCCTGCCGCATAGGCCTCGCCTGCCGCCTCACCGCCGCCCGTCCCCTCACCGTTGCCATGACTGTCGCTGCCGGCCGGGGCGGCCGCCTGCCGCAGCTTTGCAGCGTGCTGCCGTTGCAACTTCATGCGTGCTGACGTGCATTTGGAGCAAACCCCTTGAACGCCAAACGTCGTTCCCCGGCGCTGTGCGAACTCGGACAGGGGCTTGGCCTCGTGGCAGGCAGCACACACGATGCTCATTGGCATTGGCAGCTGCGACGGCAGCCGCTCCTTCTGGCCCATGACCCGCTTTGCATTGCATTTACGACAGTGCGAATGCAAACCGGTCGAGCAGCTCAGGCTCTGATAGAAAGCCGTGGCGGGCAGCTCCTGCTGACAATGCAGGCACTCCTTGGTCTGCGGCATGTCCGGCGGGGCCCACGCCGCCAAGCGCCGGGCTTCTTCATTGGCACAGCAGGCCCTGCACTGCCTCTTGCGGCCTGAACGGTTGTCGCTCTTCACAGAGAAGTGCGACGCTGCCAGCTCCAGTCGACAGGTGCGGCACACTTGCGGCTCGTGCGTCGGGGGTTGCTGTCCGCGCGGCCTTGCCTCCGGCTTGGTCCGCCTGCGGCCAGCAGCGAGCGGCATCAGACCACAGAGCGCAAGCGCAGAGACTCACACCTGGTGCAACTGGTGATAGCAAGTACATCATCCCGCGCTACAGGCTTGCGCCTCCAGAGCTCTGCCAGCATCTGAATAATGTTTGGGAATGTCCTGGCTGTCACAGTACGGCGCGCGGCTCACATGGACGTGTCAGACGCTGCTCACCGGGGCGCACGAGGGCGGCGGCGCATGTTGTCTTCGGCGCGGCAGCCCCAGCACAGCGGGTGCAGCCCGTCCGGTTGGCTGGCCAGTGGCGGGAAGTAGCGCCGCTCATATGCCACATCGCAGCCGAGGCACCGCTTGACGGCCTGCTGCAGCATGACTGCACATGCATCGCAACATTGATCCAGACGGTGTGAACGAGCGTGCAAGAACATGACGTCTGCAGACTGCAGGCGGCTGTGGCAGGCAGGAATGCAGCCAGGCATGCGCCTGTAACAGATCTTGCTGCACCTTTGCGGCTTGCAGCGGTTCTACGACAGCAGCTGAGCCATGCTGCGGGCTGCTCGCCTTTAGGACCGCTTGCAATACCTCCTGGGCATCTGCTGCATCAGCCGTCGACGGCTGATTCAGGTTGGCTGGCGCAGGATCACTCGACCTGCGGCGGTCCACGCTCAGGCACCTCTGCTGTGCCCTGGTTAGGCTGACATGCCGTGGATCTAGGGACGCTCGACAGCTCCATCGATATGCAGCTCTATGCAGCTGCGGCTGCAGCCTCGGCAGTGCGGCCGGCAGCGAGCAGCAAGACGGGCTGGACGCATCGCAGTTGACGAGGCTCCGGTGGACTAACATCGGAGGCCCTCGCGAATGTGTGTGCGGCAAGCGTGAGTTCTGTAGCCTGAGCGCTGTGCGAGAGTAAAGTTGAGGGGCAAAGCTCTGCAGATGTTCAAACAGGTGCATGCTGTCGTACATTACGCAATCATATCCACCCAGTGGATATGAACCCGTCAGATGCACGCGACACAGTAGCTGTGCATCGGCATGGAGCATTCGAAATGGCTCATCGCCACCGCACAGTGCCGGGCTGGCCGTCAATGTGATGCACCACATCCCCGCCACCGCTGCCGTCGCCGAGTGGCGCGGTCTTTAGGACCAAGAGGGAGTTGCCATCGTCATTTCTGATGTGAGGCGACAGTTCAGCGGTGGCAGGGAGTGTTTAGAATGTTATACGAGCGGGGTGGACCCCTGATGATCTTCACGCAAGAGGAAACATGAGGTTTGCACGACGAAGTTGCTACCGTTTGCTCGGCGCACCGGCAACATGCGAACCGGAGACAGCCAGTTTGCACTGAACCAAATGGGCAGCAGACCTGGCGTTGTGTCTCCCTGGATCATTGCGGTAGAGCTTGTTGCTGAGCGTCTAGCCGGACTGTGCCTGTCAATGCGTGTTGAGCTGCCGCCACCACCAGAAGGCGGCTGCGGCGCAAGGTTTCACCGTGGCTGCGGTTCCAGGCGCAAGTCCCGCCAGCGCTGCAGAGGCCCACAGTACGGCCAGCACGGCGGCCGGCTCGATGCGGCGCGCCGCGGGCTGCGTCTACGGCGCCGGGGCGGTGAGCGCCTCGCGGGCTGCGCTGACGCTGTGTCCGCGCCCAGAAATCCTGCCGCACTGGCGCCATCGGCCGGCAGCTGGAAGCCGCCGGCCAGTGGGAACGACTGCAGCTGCAGCATGGCGCCCACGTGCGTCAACACGCAGTGCTAGGGCAATCTTGGCGCTCTTAGATATTGCTCCAGCGCAAACGACCGGACCTTCTGCATCAGGATAAGGCATGCAGGCTGCAGCTAGATCGCGATTTACATGCGGATGATCCGTAGAGCCATGTAGAGCGGCAGACAGGATAAGGATTTCCCACCGAGGTGCCGACATCATCTGCAGGACTGAAGGCAGGGTCCTCCTAGCCGCTGCTGGACCCGCCGGTCTCCCGGAGTCCGCTGCAGCGTCCGCAAGCGCCAGCGCTGCAGCGTGTAAACGTAGTTCGACTCGTTGTTCGACTCGGACAAACGTAAACGTTGTTAAAGTATGCTGCTGAGATTCGTCTGGGCACACTTCCGAATGCTGCCGCCCCACCTGTTTCGCAAATTACATTCCAGAGCAGGAGCTGGCTCTGCCGCGCAGCTTTCGCACTCTGTCGCTGCGACACCGCCCTGAATGTCGAGCACAGTCCACACCAATGCACAACTATCATCAGGTGCCTTGCCAATGCGGCACCCCTTGACACCGGATGAGTTGTGGCTGAGCAGACCGCTGACTGAGACTGGCACCAGGGTTTAGGGTTTAGGGCCACACTCAGGGACATCACTCGACACCTACTGAACACACCTGCAGCGTGTGAACAGGCTGTCGACGAAACAGCGCAGCGAGGCGGCGCCCTTGTCCTGCACCGTCTGCACGGCAGCAATGCGACAGCCAGCTGCCTCACGCCCTCAACCTGCACTGCGCGCAAAGACCCGAAACACAACAGGAAAGACACAACATGTTGCTGCGGCAGCACTGTGCTACACCTGCACATCTTAATCCCTTCTTGCTCCATAATGGACAACAGACTCGCGCACGGCCATCACCTGCGCCAAGGCTCTGCAGCCTGCCTTTCCTGATATATCTCCGCCATCTTGCACGCGAGCACTCTTGGCACTCGTGCCGACGGCCGTCTGCGTTCCTGCATCACACAAGAAGTCACAGATCAGCGCAGCACCGTGCGCAACGTCACGACGCGCGATGTAGCAACTGAGATGGGGCAGTCATCAGACATGACACGTGCAACATTGCTGCGCTGTGGCGCAAATGTGCATCGTTGGCCACAAACATGCCCTGCCCCACCGGTCGTTAAGCGCTGACGACATGTGCTCTGGGTGGGTTTCCTTGCTCAAGTCTCACCTGGAGCACACATGGAAGGCTGCAGCCTGCAGGGCGAGCCCACACGACGCACATTTCTTGGAGACCACGGGCACAAGGACGAGCCGATTCTTCATCTGCGGCCATTTGCTTTGGCACTGCCTGCAACTCCAGGACAGGCCATCCCGGGCATGGCTGGTCCACGTGAACCGCGCAGCCGGTAGCGTCGCCTGGCAGCTGCAGCACTTCTTCTTCTCCGGATCGTGACTTCTCTCGTGCCCAAGGACCGTGACCGCTCCGCCTGGCACGCCAAGCACAATCCCTTCCTGCCATTGAGCCGCCGGGGATCAACATGAAAAAACGCTGCGGGCAGCTGCTCCTGGCAGCCCTTGCAGTGCCGCGGCTCATTCGTGGGCGCATGCTCGGTGTCTTCCAACCTGCAGTCAGAGGCCCGAGGCTCGGGATTCGAGGCGGTGACGATGCAGAGCTCATGTGGCCAGTCCGCAATCACGGTTCAACGTGATGTCAGCATGCCGCAGAACATGCATACGTGTCCAGAGCAGCAGCATGCAAGACGACGCACTGGCGGGGCGGCCTGACGATGAGCCTGAGCTCGTAGCGGCAGCCGAAGCAGTGGACCCAATGGCCGTCCGGCTGGGTTGCCAGCGGCGGGAAGTAGCGCAGCATGAACTCCAAGTCGCAGCTGGGACACCGCATGGTGGCCTGCTGCAGGGCACGAGCTAGATCAAACAGCTTGTATCCAGGCTTTGGCCGAGTGGCGCATCCGCTCAATCATGAAGCACAGCTACACGATCCAGCACGCATGTATCGCGTCACCTCCGCCTTAGGCTGCAGCGTCCAACCACATTGCTGCGCTGCTGATGCGGCCTCAGCACGAGTTGCGATGGTGTGATGCAGCCTTTTGTCAGCCGAGCTGGCATGCAAAACTGATTTTGGTTCATTCTGATCAGGCGCTTCGCTTTCCCTCACATCAGAGCACGTGACGCCCAAGAAAAGCGGGATCGCGAGGCCGTTCGTTGCCCTCGTTCTACGACGATATCCACGGTTTTCTACACAGGTTTTGATATGTAGTCAAGTTTGACTTGCAGTTGTGTGGCAAGTGTGGGGTGATCGGTGCCCACTCGAATCTGCGTGCCCGGTCCCAGCTGTCTCCGCTCACAGGATGGACAACGGTTTACTTCGTTCACAGCGGATGTATGAGATTTTTGTAAATGTGGTATCCAAAATAAGACAGCCGCAGTACAGACGCGCAGCTTTCATTCCGGCGGGACGACATCACGCACCAGGCTGATGCAGCATCGCGGCTGGCCAAAAAAGCGGCGAAGCGTCGTAAACGCCCACTTACAAACCACTGTGAGATATAGGAAGTACCGCGGCGGCAGCCAAACCATGGGCCGCTCGCAACGCCCCGGCAGCAGCGGCCGAATGAGGGAGCTGCTGAGCTGGGACGTCAGCACTGAGCCTGGGCCCCGTCAGGTATCTCGTTAGAGATGACTACTGCAATATGCTTCGAGTCGTCGCTGTGCGAAGCCGGCGTGCACCAGCATGTAATGATGATACAGTTTCCGGGCGCTTGGATGAACTGGCCGATTATTTCGTGTCTGGCCGATCACAACTACGCACTGGATCTTGTGCGTGCCTAAGAAGATGAAGCTACTGGTTTGCAGGCAGCTGCCGCAGCGGCGGCAACACGCGCTGCTCCTGGATGGGGAGCACATTCGGCGCTTGATGCAGCCCGCAGGCGCAGCAGCGGGCCGCAACTGATGCAGCCAGGGAACTCGCAGCCGTCGCTCGCGGGCGGCTGGGGCACGAGAGGGCTGATAGTAGGGAGCAGTAGTTCACAACTGTCGGGGCTGCCGCTTATGCCGCATGTGCGCACTGACGCAGCGTCGGCACATGGCCACGACAGCGGCATGACCTCGGCTGTGGGAAGACACAGCAAGGGCGCCCACAGCGGCAGCGGCGTGTTGGCGCCGTCGACGCCGCAACGGCGGCAAAGAACGAGCAGCCCGATTCGGCAGCCGGCGGCATATGATTTTGGCGGCGCCACCGCCTCGGCAACGGGCGGAGGAACAGATCACTACGCGATACATGAGAGCATGCTGGACGACTTTAGATCATCCTACCTCGGCAGCGGAGCGGCGCCGCAGGACGGCACAGCGCAGGCTACCGCCCCCAGCTGGCAGCAGGACGCAGACACCTACCTTTGTGGCGCCAGTGGCACCGCTGCGTGCAGGTCCAGACTGCAGGAGCCTTGGCAGCCTCGATGGCAGCAGGAGGAACAGCCGCCACTGACGCAGCAGCAGCTGCATGATTTGAGCGCCCGCAACATTGGTGGCTATGGCGGCTCTGGCTCAGGGCCGGCATGGCAGCCACATGGCGGCGACAGCGCCGCAGCGGACGCTGGGGACCCGCACAATTGCAGCCGGGGCAGCGCCGAATTCGTAACGCCGGCGATCATCGCCGCGGCTGCGCGTGGGTTTGTGCCGGCAGGCACACTCCCGATGGCGCCGGCTCAGCTGCCGCCGCCGCCACCGCTGCCGCTTCCGCCGCCACCGCCGCCGCCGCAGCCGCCGCAGCAGCAGCCGCAGCCGCAGCAGCCGCAGCAGCAAGTATGGGGTGGTGTCCCCCATATTTCGTCGCTACAGCTGTCCCGGCCGCAGCAGGAGATGCAACCGGACCAGTACTTGCAGCAGCTTCGATATGAACCGGACCAGTGTGGTGCATGGCAGCAGCAGCGTGACATGCATCCACAGCCACGTTTCAGCGATCCGCTGGCACGCTGGCCTGAGGGCGCTCCGCAGCAGCAGCAGCAGTTCGGCCAGTTGCAAGCGGCAGCGGACGCCGCCGCGCAAGTGCAGGCCGCCATCGGAGAGGGGCAGCTGCTGCAGCAATGTCTGTCGGCTGGCGGCCGCCGCCGCTTCGCCGCTGCCCACAGGCCGCAGGTACGAACGTCACAAATGATCATGGGTTCCACAACACGAGCTTCTGCCGCCATGATCAGCTGCTGCTGACTTTCAGTGCATTTGTCCAATATCATCTTGGGCAGACGCGATATGTTACGCTCCTGACGTTCAAATCGCAGGAAGCTGGCGGCGCAGCCTCCGCAGCAGTCGGCGGCGTCACGGGCTTCGGAGCGCAGCAGGCGGCGGAGGCGGCGTCGCGGGCGGCGGCGCGCGCGCAGATGGACGCAGACCTGCAGGCGCAGATTGCCGAGAAGGCGGCCCGCAAGGTGGGGACAGGCAGATCGGTAGGAGGTAGCTGGATTGGCTGTACTTGGGTCCGATCCTGTGGGGGATTCCGAACCTTGGGTGCAGGTCGTCGAGTAGGCGGCCCGCGGGGTGGGGGCCAGCTGCTGCGTGGGCGGCAGCGACACAGTGTCTGGTCAGGATGATGAAGATGAGCTGCCGCAGACTTGGGGCGGCTCCGGCACCTTACTGAACCATCGTCGTTCAACTCTCGTTCATTAACAGGAAGGTTGGGCTGTTGTCTTCTTGTGTGCATGTGCATGCTGCATAGAAGCAGCGGCGGTGGGATGAGGATGCTATATAGATCCTATATATATAGATCTATATAGATATAGACCTATATATAGATCTATATATATATATATATATATATATATATAGATCCTATATAGAAGCAGCGGCGGTGGGATGAGGATGCTCGGGAGGAGGTCACGATCCAGGCCGAGCTGCGTCAGACTCGATCTATATTCTTTCTGTGCACGTGTCTACCTGCGCAGGCTGCGGAGAAGCAGCGGCAGTGGCAGGAGGATGCCAGGGAGGATGCCAAGATGCAGGCGGAGCGGCAGCGGCTCGCAGAGCAGAGGGCGGCGGAAGCGGAGGCGGCGGGCTTCGGCAACAAGCACGGCGGCGGCTCCGGCACAGTAAGCAAAATCCGTCGTGCTGGCAATGACACTGTAAGGGGTATCATGGCATGTGGCTGCCAGCCACAATGGTGCAGGTTTATGCACATCTGCGGCGGCACATACTGTGCCACACTGTCATGCACAGAAGTCGGTAGGTGTCACGTTCAGCTTGCTTCGTATCGCCTGCAGACCGGCCTAAAGTCCCGGCAGAGCGAGGGCGGAGAGCCCGGCATCCAGATCTTCGTCAAGCCCCGCAAGCTGCCGCCGGCCCCGCAGCCCGCCACCGACGCAGCAGCGGCGCCAGCCTTGCAGCAGCCGCCCAGTCGGCGGCCGTCAAGCCTACAGCAGCAGCAGCAGCAGCAGCAGCAGCAGCAGCAGCAGCAGCAGCAGCAGCAGCAGCAGTTGCTGCAACCTCAGCGCAATGATCCTGCGTATCCAGGCGCGGGACTGACGTCCGATCTCGCCATCATCACGGAGGCGCAGCTGGCCGGCTTCCGGGAGGCGAGCGGCGGCGGCGGAAGGGGCCCACTGCTGCCGCTGCGAGATTTTCACAGCGGCAGCGGTGGCGGCGGCGGTGGCGGCGGCATCAGGCAGTACTCTCCCCCGCCTCAGGCCACGCAGCTGCAAACGAAGGAGGGCAGCCAGCGGGACGCATACCTGGCTGGCGAGCTGGCGGCAATGCGGCAGGCGATTGCGGGCGAGGCGGCGATGAGGGCGGCGGTGGCGGTGGAAGCGGCAAGGGAACGGGCAGCACTGGAAGCACAGGTATCTGATAGTCCTTGACTGCAGCCACAGGCTTGCCTGATTTGAGTAGATGCGCCAAGTGCTCGCGTTCAGGCAAGACCGTATATTTTTTCAACCTGCTACACCCCACAGCATTTCATGTTAAATCTGTGTCACTTCTCCTGTGAGGTTGACGACCTGCAGCGGCGCGCGGCGGCAGCGGAAGCGGAACGCGACGCAGCCGCGGCAATCGCCGCATCGGCGCCGCAGGACCCTCCAGCCTCGTCTGCAGACGAGCGACTTCCTCACAGTGGGAGCAGCGCACCTTTCGGGCCGCTACCGCGGCCAGGCGGCCGTGGGCGCGGCAGCCGGCAGCAGCAGCATATGGGTCCGGTAGCGGCAGCGGGCAGCACTTCAACCGCAGCAGCCACGTCCAGCAGCAGACCCTGGACGCCGGCGGCGCAGCTTCCTGGAGCCTCCAGGTTCGTGCGCCCAGGCGCCACCTTCAGCCGGCCGGGCACATCCTACGGCGGCACCGGCGGCGGCGGCGGCGGCGGCTTTCCAGGCGGCGGTGACGCAAACCGCCTGCAATTGGATCAGTCGCTGGATGCCGCCAGCCTGTTCCTGTTCCCCGACGGCGGCAGCGGGCAGCAGAATCCACGATTGGGACCCGCACAAAAAGCCGCACCAAAAGCAAACCCTCCGGTGCCGCCACGGCAGCGCCAGCCGCAGGCCCTTCAGCCGACGGCAACGTCGCCGTCCGCCGTGACTGAGCCTCCTGTGGCTCAGCGCACGGACGGCAACGTGGCGGACGCGAGGGCGGCGGAATTCCTGCATCGCTTTCCAAACAGCCCTGTAGCGGATGTGCTGCGTCAGCGCTTGTCAGACTCTGGCAGCGTGGCCAGCCGCGGCAGCGGCGGCAGGGCGAGCGGCGGCGGCAATCCGAGGGGCAGCTTCAGGGCAAGCCGCAGCAGCAGATGGAGCGCTGTCAGCGGCGTTGGCGCCAGCGGCGGCGCGGAAGTATGTCGCAGCACGAATGGCGAGTCTAGCGGGGGTGCCGAGGCAAGTGCGCAGGAGCAGCCAGGCATGGACAGCGAAGGGGCACAGCATGCGACCCTGCCTACGACCTCGGGTAATCGGATGGTGTGGTCAGACGCTGCTTCCGCAGCAGCCGGCCTGCCGCTCGTGCCTCCTGAAGCATCGGCGTTGTCGCCGCAGCTGCCGCCGCGGCTGGAGGCACCCCAGGCGGCACAACAGCAGCAGGAGCCGTCTGAGCCAAGGCACACACCGGCGGACAGCCTTTTATCGCTGGTGCGCACCAGCAGCGCAAGCGCCAGCGGCAGTGGTGAGCGAGCACCGACTGGTGCAAGCGACCTCCCTTTCGGAAGCGTCCCTTTCGGAAGTGTCCTAGCGCTGCCAGGGGCTCTGCCGCCACCTCAGGGGATGTCTCCTCGCGAGGGAGGCGTTCTGACACTGCAGCTGTCGGATGTCGCCAGCTTTGATGAGGACCTGCCTGGCAGCTTGCGCCGCAGTCGGAGCTGGCCCGCAACTGTCCCGACGCCCGGTGATGCTTCGGCGGCAGTGCAGCAGCTGGCGGCAGGGCAGGCGGACTCAACCCCCAGTCCTGCATCTGGCACGAACGGCGAGGCCACCCTGCAGCGCCAACTGAAAGCGGCGCAGCAGTTGGCGATGGGCAGCAGCCAGCATCAGGTGCTACAGCAGGGGCCGCAGCGGCGTGACGATGCGGCGCCGTCGCTGAGGCGCGACAGCGCGCCTTTCATGGGCCGCACGGGCATTGTTCCTGAGCGGAAGCGGCGCAGCCTATTCAGGTGCAATACGACAATTCAATTCAGAAACCACTGTCCGCGCAGCGGTGCCGGATAGTCGTCGACACGTTTGGATACATGCCTGCTACGCCAGGCAAGATTGGGCTGCACATCAAGAGTCCTGGACATCTCGAGGAATGTGTGGCATGTTGTGTGCAGGAGCCTGTTCGGGAAGCGGAAGACTGGTGGAGACTTTGTGGACGCCGCCATCTTTTAGAGCAGTGATACGTGCCAGGAAAGAGCGGGAACCTGCTAGGGGAACATGAAAAAGCCGATCCGCACATGCCGGATTTTGCATCCAGGCAGACACACGAATGAAGACCCCATCGGTTCATGCTTTTGATACACCGCGACATTCTGTCAGGTCAACCTCGGTTTTCACAACCTAGAGAATAGCTGCATTTGATGCAGCCTAAACGCAACTTGCTCCCCGAAATGCTCGCCGACTGCTGGAGCGCTCTGTGTCTGATGGCTGCCGCGGCGGCGTGGGGCATTGCTCCGCTATGGCAGAATTTTCCATCAGCACCCCAGCAGCGGCAAGGAGTATATCTCTGACCATGCATACAGCGTCAAAAGTTCCGAAGTGCAGGGTTTAGGGTTCCGAGGCGTGGCTCCGGGCGCGAATCAGCCCGGCCTCTGGAATCTGATGCAGAAAATCACGTCGCACGCTCTTGAAGCAAATAGGAAAAGGTCGGGGGCCTCTGCGGGCAGGTGCAGCAACGGCCCTGCTCTGCATAAAGCCTCCCCATGCAGCTGGAATCAGCTCGAATTGTGCATCTTGCGAGGCCCCGGCCGGCTGGCTGTGCACTGACAGCCGAGACCGCGGCAGAGGCGGGCGGCGGCTGCGACGCAGTCGTCAGGCGGAGCCGCCGCCGTTGCTTTCGTGGAGCAGCCGCCTCACTGGCTGGCGGCAATCTTGTGTAGCGTGCGCATCTCGGAGGCCGCCTTGACCATGTTCTTCAGCGCCGCCGCCACCTGCGGATCAGTATCGTTGGGGTTCATACCTGATCTGTCGTTCGGTTGTGACATGCCATCAGCTCCGCAGGACACCAAAACTCAGCATGAACTAGAAAGTGCGTCTCTCGTGACACCACTGCGGCGCGCTTCGATCCCAGCGACTGTGAGGTCTTCACGAGGCACGGAAGACGGGCATAGGGTTTAGGCCCTAAACCCGGAACGTTGACACGAAGGGTGAAGCTGTCGGGCACCTCGGGCCAGTCGCGCGTCTTGAGGCCGCAGTCGGGGTTTACCCACAGCCGCTCCGGGTGGCCGCCCAGGATGCCCGTATCCACAAAGCTCTTCACCTTGGCGCGCAGCGCGTCGACGGGCGGCACAGCCGGGCTGCGTTGACGAAACGTGCATTTCGAGTTAGGGTTCAGGGTGTAGTGTATTAACTGGAGAAGCTGCATTGACGAAACATATATTTCGAGTTTGATGGAGAATGCGACTTGGGAGCGTTGTGCGCTCGCGAGGCTCTCGACTCTGCCGCGCGGCGCATCAACCCTAAACCTGCTGTGCTGGGGCCATGACGGAAGAATACCTCCGACAGATGGCGAGCGCAGCGGCTTTTTCTCAGGTCAAGGCATGCCACATGCTGCGCTGGGGCAGCAGTGTTTGCAGAGTCGTTGGCTTGCTTGGCTGGCAGGTGTGAGGACAGCAGTCGTCGCAGCAGCAGGAGCGGGAGCGCACCTGTGCACATCATAGACGCCCGGGCCCAGGTCGCGCGAGTAGCCGTACTGCGACAGTGCGCGGATCATCTCGTCGCCCGACCGGCTGTTCTCGATCGTCAGCACGTCCGCTGCGGGTGAGAACGAGGAACATGAGTCAGTGTTGGATAACTGCATGACGGCGGCCTGGCGACGATGAGAACTCACTCCCCTCCCCCAGCTCTGCGGTGAGCGTCTGCCGCAGCAGGCAAATAGAGTGTCCACGAGGTGGCAGGGCAAGGGTTTAGGGTTTGCAGATCGCCACTACCACTCCGGCAGCTGAGAGAAAGCCGCCCTGGGTCCGTGACATGTGCGGTGAGAGGCAAGGATGCTGTGCACACTCTCGAGACACTCAGTGACCCCAGCAGGAAATCCCCGCAGTCGGGGTGCTGTGGGCAGAGCAAAGATCTGGGAAATGTGGTATTAGCAGAGGCGGGTTTAGGGTTAGGGTTTTGGGTTTGACGCACCCTTGAGGGCGTCGATGGCGGACAGGATGTCCTCGAAGTCGGAGTAGCACAGGTGGGTCACCACCTGCGTCTCTGGCCGCACCACGCTCGTCGCCAGCCTGCGCAGATTGAGAACGTCTCACGCACCCTTTCGTGGTAGAAAGGACAGACGGCAGTTCTGGGCGACTGCTGCAATGGGCGCGGACTGCTCAGGCGGGTTTAGGGTTTAGGACGCCTGACAAGAGGAGGGATCGTTCTGCAGCGGCAGACAGGCCAGGCTGGGTGTGACGACCCCTTTTGGCTACGGGGTGGGACAATTAACATCGAGAGCAGGAACAAGGCCGCACCGGAAGGCGCGCACGGCCCAGTCGAGGTACGACTGCCAGCGCTCGCGCTTCAGCGGCAGCCCCTCCCGCAGCGCCGGCTCATCCACCTGCGGACAAGGGTGTCAGATGTGTCGGCCGCCCTGCGTCATACCTGACGCGAGAGACAGACCGGAAGTTTCGCGCAGTCGGCAGTGACCACTTCGCGCAGTCGGCAGTACCCACTTCGCGCAGTCGGCAGCAACCCACTTCCTGTTCCTGGAAGCTCCGGCTTTCGGCGAAATATAAGCCGTCAGGATCGAGGGGCACAAATGAAAAAAAAACACATCTAGATAACCTTTGCAGTCGGCGGCCTCCAGATCGATAGTCATCGCGCAGCCGCCAGCTGGAAGTCTCAGACCAGCCGACGCTGTTCTGAAAGAGTCACCTGAATGACCTTGCAGCCAGCGGCCTCCAGGTCCACCATCTCGTCGCGCAGCGCCAGCGCCAGCTGGAAGGCTTGCACCTTGCGGCTGACGTCCTTGCGCGGAAACGACCAGTTCAGGATGGTCACCGGGCCTGCAGGTGTGGAGGGTTTAGGGTTTAGGCCTGCTGGTGTCGAGGGGGAGGGACGTCAACTCCGAGGAGCAGGCACCTGGCGGGTGCGAACTTCCGGCAGTTTCCACCCTAAACCCTAAATTCCACGAGCTCGGCACTTCTCGGCAGTGCCGCTTCTGCCGCGCTGCATTCGCGGGGTGCCGTCAAGGTCACAGAAAAGCAGCACGTGAGCGCCTCGAGAGGCAAGGCAGTATTGACATTCGAACAGCAGCATATGTGATAGATACTAGGTCGCCAGTCGAACTGTCGTTGGCTGTGAAAGAGCCAGGCAATGTCCACGGCTTCCACCTCGGCAATTTCCACCCCAAACTCTAAACCCCACACTGGGATAGCGCCGCACCGGTGAGCATGCCCTTGACGGGCTTGCGGGTGAGACCCTGCGCGTAGACAAACTCCTTGACGGTCATCGCGGCGGGGCGCTTGACGTCGGCGTGGATGAGCGGCGGCCGCACGTACCGGCTGCCGTAGCTCTGCACCCAGCCGCCGGTGGTGAACGCGAAGCCGTCCAGCTTCTGCCCGAAGTATTCCACCCTGTGTCAAGAGGGAAATGAAGGGTCTGGGTTCGAGGTTTGCGGAGGAACAGAGGCTGCACAGCGATCCTGCTCATGCAATAAGTGTCCGGATGTTGTGCAGCCTCCCAGACAGAATGTACGACTTTTCCTCGTCACTGCTGGCATGTTTTCGAGACCTGCTCTCAAGGGACGCCTGTGTCGAGCATGAACTCTGAGCAGGGGCACACGAGAAGTTTGCGCACATGTCGGAGCGCTCAGGCTCGCCGTGCACGAGGACGTCCAGGCCGACCTTCTCCTGCACGTCGATTGCGTAGCCCATGTAGGCGTTGACGCGCTTCTCGTATTCCGCTGCGTCGATGGACCCTTCCCGCAGCTCCTTGCGCGCGTTGCGGATGTCTGCGGGAGGCAGGAAAAGCCTTTCAACATAGTAGGAAAAGGCTTTCAGCATAGTAGGAAAAGCCTTTCAACACAGTATTGATGTCGCACACACCAGACTCTGCTCTCGCAGTGTTGTCGGCGTCGTCACCCCTGGGTCTGTGCGCTGGCAGACAGTGCATTCCATTCCGAAAGGCAGTTGGGCCCAGAGGGCTGTGCTGAGGAGTCGGGCAGAGCGGACGCATGGTAGATTAATACTTTTGGCTGCAAGGGGCATGCTTTCGACTGCAAGGGACTGCGGCAGGTGCAAGACCGGTTTGAAATTTGAATTTGAATTTAAACGCGCCGTTGGTCTGCGGGAAGGAGCCGATGGTGGTGGTGGGGAAGGCGGGCATGGCGACCTGCTTGGGGCGGCGCGTCTCGAAATCCTCGCTCCGCTCAAAGAGCTTCTCCTCCAGCTCCAAGCCGTCGTCGGCTGCGCAAAAGGTGACAGGAAACTTCAGTGGTGAGACAGCTTCAACGCATGAGATGAGCCGGAAATGCAGGTTGAACAGTTCGGTTCTGTGATCAGATTTGTCAGTGCGCTTGCGCTGAGGGGGACTTGTGCCAGGCCCTTCTCAGCTGTCGACGCAAAAGCCACAACAGGTTTGGGTCGACACAGGTGCCGACAGCAACACCAGGCATAGCGCTCTGCATTCACAGCAGTTGCTGGTGCTCAGGACGGCTTTGGCAGCCGTCGACCTGCGGGCCATGCCTGCACCGTCGCAGATGGAACTCAGCGGCGCAGCAGACGACGGCCAATTCAAGTCTCAGAGCGTCTACGCACTTGGGGGGGTGGGGCCGGGCAGCTTGGCCACCTCCTCGGGGCTCAGACCCTCGATGCTCTTCGCCGCTGCCACAATCTGTGCACAGGCACAGCGGCGGCGTCGCGACGGTTCAAACCGTGTTTGTGATTGAAAACTGCCAGAGGAAGCACTTCAGCCGAGCAGATTGCGTCAAGCTTCCACTTTCGCTGTCAGGACGCGTTGGTGCAGGTAGCTGCAGGCGGTCTCGTCACTGCACGGTCAACTTTACGCGTGCTGAAGTTCATCCTTGGTGGATTCCAAAACCGCACCTCGTCCAGCTTCTGAGAGGCAAACGCGAGGCGGCCCAGCAGCTCTGCCGGCAGCCCCTTCTCGATGCGCTTGTCGACCGGCAGGTGCTGCAGCGACACGCTGCTCTGGACCGCGATCTTGGTGATGCCCTGCGGCGAAGCCTTTAGGGTTTAGGGTTTAGGGCAGAGAAGTCGCGGCGTCAGCAATGCACCGCGACAGGAGCAGATGCAGGAGCGGCAGCAAGACAGCCCAATCTGACAGAGGGTGTAGATGCAGTACCTTTTGGTATCAAGCTGCCCGCAGGGTTGTAGGTTTCATACTACCTAGTATAATTACTACCTAGTAGAATTAAACTTCTACTAAGTAGAAATAAAACAACTACAACCTCGTCTCGTCTGCATTTGCACAAGAGCTGCAGGATGGCGAGCTTGAAAACGTGAATAGTCAGGTTTGAAGCTGCACCTGCTTGACCAGGGTGCCCAGCAGCGCAACGGGCGCATCGCCGTCGGACCAGACGGAGCGGCCATCGACGACGCCGGCGCCGAGGCGCTTGTCGCTCGGGAAGCCGTGCTTGGCGATCAGGTCGCCCGTGGCGCAGCCCAGCGCCGAGCCGGGCACGCCCAGGAAGTCCAGGGAGATGCCCTGTGGGGGAGGGACAACGAGAGGCGAGATTGGCAAGTCGGCAGTGTCTGGGGATGCGCAGGGCAGTATGCAGGGTTGTTTCATGTCACCAAGAAATGGCTGCCGTGCGCATCTCCACCGATGCCCAGCCACTGCGGCAGCTGACGGTGCAGCTGTGCCTGCTCTTCAAACGTGTGCCGTCGACAGTTGTCACGACGGCAACAACTTGGTGCACGAGGAACCCCAAACCCTAAACACCCGTTCAGTGTGTAATCAATGTATGATCAATCAATTGATTATACAAATTAATCAATCAAAAGTGCGCACCTGCACGGGCAGCTGGACGACCCAAGGATAGGCGTCGCCGATGTCGTCGTACATGGTGACGAGGTGCAGCGGCACGCCCACGACGGACAGCGCCTCGAACGTCTTCTTGAAGTCGGCCTCGAGCGACGCCGCGTGCGGCAGCGTCAGCACCGGCTCCTGCACCTGCACCTCCGGCACGCCCAGCTCCTGCGCGGCGGTAAACATGAGGTGACATCGGACCTTCTTCTTGTTGTGAAATTTTGAGCGTCGAGGTGTCAGAGCTATCCAGATGTTGAACTGAGAGACTGCTGCAAAGTCGGTGCCAAGTTGTGCCCTTGGGTCGTCGAGGCACACGGCCCAGGGTGGCGCCAGGTGCGAAACAAGTGCAGGGTTTATAGCACTTGTCGGGGCGACGGAATGTCGAGGCGAGACTGAGCGCCGGGTAACGGACGTTGTCCACAGACACACTGCTATGCCATATTGTGAAACAGCAAGGAGAGGTTTTGGGTTTAGGGTTTTAGCGAGGTTTTGGGGCCAGCAGCAAGTCCGGGCAGCAGGAATGCCTGTAATGCGGTGCTCCCAGCAGCATCGACGGCCAAACCGCGTGCCGATGCGCACCTTGAGCTGCTTGAGGACGTCGACGTAGGCGGGGATGAGGCGCGCCACCAGCTCCGAGCGGCTGACGCCCTCCGCCACCGTCGCCAGGCCCACCAGCGTGTTGGGGCCTGCGAGCAAATTTGTTTAGGGTTTTAGGGTTTAGGGTTTTGGCGTCAGCCAGGTGTCTTTACGATAGTGAAACCATGACGGGTGCGCCTGCTCGAAGAAGCACCCTAAACCCTAATGAGGGCCAGCATGGGCAGCAGATTGGATGCATTGCGTGCACGTCTGCAGAGGAACAGGACGCCCTCCAGCCAGCAACAAGCGTCTGGCTGGTCAGAAATGCGAGGCCGCCCGCAAGTGCTGTTGTGCGAGTCGTGTGTTGATTGTAAAACCTGCAAAATGTTGACTGCAAAGTGTTGATTGTGAAATTTGCAAAGAAGCGCACCCAGCAGGATGGGCACGGCATGCTCCTTGCCAACGGCGGACTGGCCGCGCTTGACCTTGTCGATGAAGTCGGCGAAGTTGGGTTCCGGCTGCGTCTCCTGGGTCAGCTCCGGCTTCAGGTAGTCTGTACGTATGCACAGAAGGTGCGGTTATGCAAATGCCTTTGCTCTGTGCATGTGTCAAAAGTCCGTGAAAATGGGTGCTGGATGCGTCTGCGTCGTCAGCTCCGGTTTCATAGTCTGCACAATGCGCATAAAACAACAACTCTCAAAACAAATGTTTCTGCTGCCACACAATGACCACAGCTGCGTTGTTGAGATGGAGCGCAACTGTGCGATTGATCATGCCCCTGGCACCACATTTGCCGGATGGAATGTCTGCCGTTGTGCAGCTCATGTGCACAGCAGTGGACAACCAAGACCACGCGCTGGCAAGTGGCGCCGGGCGGCGACGCCAGAGTGACAGAGGCAAGAACAGCTGACGAGGAAGACCTCGAAAAGGCACAAAGAGAGTTGGTGGCCATTTCGGGAAGGCGAGCGCACGGTAGTTGGTGTCGAAGTACTTCGACATGTCCAGGGCGAGCTGGATGTCATCGGTGCCGCGCGCCATGGCAAAGTACTGCTCCAGGCCGCTCAGCGCGGCAAAGCGCGGCGGCGCCAGCCCGAGGTAGTACACCCAGTCCAGCGTCTGAGAAACACATCAACGGCTTTCCTGTTAGAAGACACCTGGGGGGTTGCTCGACTTTCAGCACGGCGGAGCGCGGCAGCGCCAGCCCCAGGAGATGCACCCAGTCCCGTGTCCGGCGAAAGGCTAGAATAGAAAGACCATCCGCGACGGAAAAAGGTTTTTGGTACCCGTGAAGGTACCCGTTTCCTCTCTGCACGGCAGAGCGCAACGGCGCCAGCCCTTGTGGTACACCCAGCGTGGCAGCGCCAGCCCCAGGAAGCGCACCCAGCAGACCCAGTACAGCGTGTGCAGCGGATGCAAGCTGGGCAGGTACAAACTAAACCCTAAACCCTAAAGGCAGCAATTGGGAGCCGCATGTGCGCAGATGGATACCGCAGTGCAGAGTGGGGCCCGCCCCAAATGCTGCAGCATTTGTAAAGGACTCTCCGCGCTCCGCTGATGCATAACAGCATCATGGAGGCGTTGGAGACCAGGACAGCTATGTTTGCAGGGCTACAGGCTTGTCTATTGAAGGTGAAGCAGCTGTCCCAATTGAGTTGCCGACGGTGCAGCATGAAGGACAACCGCTGAAGCCGGCAAGCGCAGCTAGGCATGCCAAGTGGACAGCCACCAAGTAATGGTACATTCCTTGTGCAGTGTCATTGAACCGCATGAAGAATTGAAAAAAATATTCCGGTCAACTAATGTTCCGGTCATCTAAATTTCCGACTAACGCCTCCAGAAATTTAATCACGACAAGAGAAAAAGGGGCGACGTTTCCAGGAGCACACCTGGTCGTACAAGGTGCCGTCCAGGCCGACGAGCTGGATGCCGGCGTCCAGCTGCGCCTGCCAAGCGTCGGACTGCACCTTGGCCGCCGTCGCCAGCAGGTCCTCCTGGCTGATGCGCTTCTTCCAGAAGCTGCAGCAAGGCAGGGTGGCAGGCGCGGGGTCAGGACATGCATTTGACGTTGTGTGGAGTACTACAAGACGTTTTCCGTACTGTAAGATAGGTTTGAGATTGGGAGCAAGTCATGCTGTTAGACTGCGAGAGATGCAGCAGCCATAGATCACGTGTTCCACACCAATCTGATGGTACAAGCCGTTTGGGTGAGATCGTGGCTGAGATGCAAGTGCTGTGTTTCGTGTGTCTGGGGCTCTTGAGGCATTGCCCGGAAGACGACAGAGGCGTTGATAGTGTGCTGTTCTTCACTCGACAGACTTTGTAGTTGACCAGGCACAGCCTTTATGTGAAATGATGCATTCTGCTGTCATGTGCCAAACATACGAATGCCAGCTCCGTTGACACATCCGATCGGGCACTAGTGGATTCGAACCACTGCCTGCTAGCAGAATTGACTAGCCGCTCTACCGCTGAGCTAAGGTCCCTTGGTGTCTGTGTCAACGGAAGGGCATTGCATGCTTGCCAATGCCAGCAGTTGCTTGGATGTGGTGCAATGCAGCTGACGAGGAACAGAAGGGTAGGGTCTCAGCCTCGCGGCGAGAGAACGAGCAGGGAGTCCCTGCGTGGTGCATGATTGCAGCACCACCTTTCGCCAGCAAGTCCCTACCACACAGCTCAACCCAGCACAGCACGATCAGAAGTGTTGGAGTCGAAGGAGGAACAGCGCATTAAACAGCAGGGGATTTCCCTGCGCAGCCTCGACAAGCGAGGCTGCCTGAACAGCGCTACAAGTAGGTAGGTGACCGGCACATCGAAACTTGGGATTGGCATACCTCTCCAGGGCACGCTTCATCTCGCGGTTGGGGCCGATGCGCGGAAAGCCTGCAGGTGAACAGCGCTAAGCTCATCGTTAGGCCACATGTTTCAAATCACACTGGACTGTCGCGCTTCAAGCTGCGGCGGCTGTGTGTGCCAGACACGCAGCGAATCAATCTCACAGCTCCTGCCAGCGAGAACGTCTGAGACTGCTGCTGCGCGTCCCCCATGCAAGAGAAGAGGGTCAGGTGAGGACGTATCAAAGCGCACCGATGGTGGAGGTTGTGATCTGGAGCGCCATGGTGGCAGAACTTGTTGTGGTACGATGGAAGAGCCCTGCAGACAGAAGAGAAGACGGTCAGGGAAGAGGGGCCTATAACACAGAAGGGCTGGCTCAACGTGCTAGGACGTTGGTCGTTTGTCCCGTCACAAAATCTGTGATTCGACGCTCTGGGGCAGCAAACGCCTTGCAGGCGGCTTGTGCAGCCCTGGCACTTGCGTTATGAGTTCAGAGGAGCGGTAGATCATGCTAGCGAGAGCTAAATGGGACCGGCCCTGCGGTCAAAACAGTGCGGAGCACGTCCATAACAATCTGAGCAGTTTGAACCGGGGAGCAGCCGAGTCGGGCTGTGGCGGCCAGTGCGCGGTCCAGGAGAGGAAGGAAAGGCAGCCCAAAGGGCTGTCGATGGCCGCAGGAGCAGGTGCCAAGAAAATGCGTTTAGATCAACGTGGCGGCACACCGCACCTTCCGGGTCAGTCGGGCGCAAGCGGGCGGGAGTAGAGGCGCTTCAACACGGTAGCTTTGCGAGCCGAGGATAAGTTGGCAGCGTTGGCAGCGGTTGCAGCGGCGGGTTGCGAAGGAGAAAGTGGCCCTCGGTCTTCGAGGTCGTGTGGTCAGCCCAAGCGCGCTGAGAGTCCTCTGGGGAATCGAGAACCGCGGATTCAAGCGGCTTAATTTGGACTCTTAAAGCTCGATTCCCCAAGGACTTAATTTGAGCGTAATTACCAGTGCAAGTTCTGGCGATGCACGCTCACTTGCTTGTTTGCAGTGGTGCTTGACATCACTCGGAAGTGAGGCGGACCCATGTGGGCGTCGTCACGCAGTTCTGCTCGCTTTCGAAATTTGATGTCGGAAGCACCGAATCATGATCGCATGTCAGCCAGGAGTCTCGCATGCCCGGCATGCCTGCGCAGAAGGCGGCGACACAAAGCCTTTGTGCTGTTTGTCACACTGGCATCAAAGGAAGACGATCCTGAGAGCAGGTCCACCCGGTGCGCATGTGACATCCAGCTGATGCGCATGGACGGCATGCACATTGCAACGAGGCGATAAGCTATCAAAGTTGCCACACTGTGTCACTGATGTAATGCAGGAAACAGATCAACTATGAGATTGCGGCCATTGCTCTGCCGGTGCGGCGGTGCATGCATGGCAGCATGCACTTGCTTCACAAGATGCGCGGCATCTCGTGACCGCAATGGTCAGGCAGTTGTGCAGCATCATCCTTGATGCTGTCTCAGCCAGGTGAAGGAGATTTCGAGTGTTCGTGCACCACTGTGTTGCGCCACCGACTACTGTGTTGACGTCGCAGACGCTTGCGACACTTGCCGCCGACCCGCTGGCGTCTCTAGTCGACACAGCATGGCTCGGTCACCTCGGCACAATCCAGCTGGCAGGGGTGAGGCTGCTCGACACGAATTCGCATGCCAGCTAAGTCAGCCGTCTGCAGTCACGGCCATCTCCTACAGCACTTCACCAGCATCCTACCCTAAACCCTAACTGCATGACTTCCTCCTGCCTGCCTGCACATGTTGCAGGTGGGTGTCGCGCTCAGCATCTACACCACCGTCACGCGGCTGCTGAACGCGCCGCTGCTGTCCGTCACGACCACCGCGGTGGCCGGCGCCCTGGGCCGTACTGAAGGCAAGCGCGGAAGCCCTAATCACCCTAATGTTGTCTGCTGTCTCCGAGGCCCATGCGGGAATGCCATTGCAACCTGCCCGAAGTGGGTTTATGCACCACTACCACCCTGTGCCTACACTCCTGTAATCTGGGTGAAGCACACATGCAGCTGGGGATGCGGAGGCGGGAGAGATCGGGCGAGCGGCGACGACAGCGCTGCTGGTCGCGCTCCTGGTGGGCGGCATCGAGGTGCGGGTTTCGACAGCTGTAATGACAGCTGAAAACTGGGAAATGCTACCT